>Ga0070707_100000326_pt1 | contig 46843 bp, 42 predicted proteins | sample KBSK5502metaG_FD_65468 | JGI IMG/M metagenome (GOLD analysis project Ga0070707, IMG submission 65468) | Corn, switchgrass and miscanthus rhizosphere microbial communities from Kellogg Biological Station, Michigan, USA - KBS K5-50-2 metaG | ecosystem: Host-associated > Plants > Roots >... | reverse complement strand
TTCTACCCCACCACTCTTCTGGCGCAAGCCGACTCGTGCATCGGATCAAAAAGCTCGATCAACTGCCACGGGACGAAGAACATCCTCGGCACATTCACTCCACCGGCTGAAATTGTGATCTCGACGCGTCTTCTGCGAACGCTCGATCGACGCGACGTCCGCTCCGGCATCGGCGAGATGTTGAAAGTTCACGCCATCGATGGCCCGCAGGCGTTCGACCAAATCGCGAAGGATTACGACTGCATCGTGAACGATGAGGCCGTGATGATGGCCTACATCCGCCACTCTCTGGAGATCAAGAAACGGATCATCGAGGCCGACGAGTTCGATCAAGGGGTTCGCAACATCATGAATTACGGACATAGCTTCGGCCATGCCATCGAAGCGGCGACGGCGTTCGCAATCCCGCACGGCATCGCAGTCACGATCGGTATGGACATGGCCAATTACGTCGCGTTGCAGCGGGGCGAAGCACCGAGGACTTTTTTTGACCGCATGCACGCTGTGTTGCGCAGAAACTACAACGGCTTCGGCACCGCGAACATACCGCTCGATTGCTTTCTCTCCGCCATTGCCAAGGACAAGAAGAACGTGGACGCGGAGCTCACGCTGATTCTTCCGGACGCGCAGGGTCGCATCCGGCGGGCAGCGCAGAAAAACGATGACCGGTTCCGTTCCTGGTGCGCCGAGTATCTGGGCGACGTCCGTGCATCATGAAGGATTCCACACCCATCGCCGTTACTTCCCGATCGTTCTCGCGCCATCCCGTGCTGCGCAGGGAGTTGCTCGAGCGTTTCGCGAACGTGCGTTTCAACGACGACGGCCTGTCGCTGTCGGGAGAGTCGCTGATCGCGTTCTTGCGTGGCGCGAAGAGAGCGATCACGGCGCTTGAGCCTCTGGACAAGCGCGTGTTCGACGCTTTGCCGGAACTCGAAGTGGTCAGCAAGTACGGAGTCGGCCTGGACATGATCGACCTCGACGCCATGGAGCAACATGGCGTCAAGCTCGGATGGACACCCGGTGTCAACAGTCTGTCTGTGGCCGAGCTGGCGCTCGCCATGGCCATCGAGCTTCTGCATCGTGGACCCGAAGCGACCGCAATCATCCGTGATGGAGAATGGCGTCAACTCGTGGGACGACAATTGACGGGTCGCATTGTCGGCGTCATCGGCTGCGGCAACGTCGGCAAGGAGTTCGTTCGACTGTTGCAGCCGTTTCATTGCCCCATTCTGGTGTACGACCTCGTCGAGTACCCCGACTTCTATGAAAGTCATGCTGTGCGAGCCGTGACGTTCGAACTGCTCTTGCGGGAAGCGGAGGTCGTCTCGCTGCACGTACCGTTGGACGATTCCACGCGAGGAATGCTGAACGCAGAGCGGCTCCGTTTGATGCGCAAAGGTGCCATCCTGATCAACACCGCCCGCGGCGGGCTGGTGGACGAAGAGGAGTTGCATCGGCTGCTCGTAGAGCAACATCTCGCGGGGGCGGCCTTCGATGTCTTCGCATTAGAGCCTCCACCGAATCGGGAATTGCTGGCGAATTCGAATGTCATCGCCACCCCTCACATCGGCGGCAGCACCGAAGAGGCGATTCTCGGAATGGGACGGGCAGCCATCGAAGGTTTGACCCGGGCCCGCCCGGTTGGAGACGTTCGTCATCCTGAGCGAAGCGAAGGATCTCGCCGAGGAGATGCTTCGCTGCGCTCAGCATGACGACGTTGCTTTTAATTGATGCCACACTCCACACACCCCCACCCGCGGATCACCACGCCTACTGGGCGACGTACGACGTGCCGGAGAACGCATTTTCGATTCCGGCGCTTGTCGATCGGGACGCCGAGGAGTTGCGGCGGGAGTATTTGGCATGGGTGAACGACCTCGGCGATATGGTCATCAACGGCAGGTGCATCCGTTCGCACTTGCGCCTGCTGCCCGATTTTTCGTTCTGGTGGATGACCCTCATCGCCGAGAAGGAGCCGCTGAAGTCCGAATCAATTCACGTTGTGTTCAAGATGCGGGCGCTCGAAAAGCTGTGCGACCAGTTGCAGAGCACGGCGGTGACTTACGCCGGGCGCGACCGAGCCGTTCACGAGACGCTGTCGGCCTGGTGTCGCGCGTCGCAGCGGCACTATCAATGGATCGAGACCGGTGTACGGCGGCATTCGACTCAATCCTGGCGGCGCAGAACTCTGCCCCACGTAGTGCAGGCAATCGGGTATCTGGCGCTCGAATGGTTCCGACGGTATCGCATCGCTCGCCCCGCGCGGTTCAAAGCACCCGCGTCTCACGGCGACGAGGTCACGATCGTCACGTTTTTTCCAAACGTCGATATGGAGCGTACGCGCGCCGGCCGGTTTTGGTCGCGCTACTGGGAGAAACTTCACGAATTGCTCGACCAGCTGCCCCTCACGGTGAACTGGTTATGGATTCACGTCGATTCGGAGCAGGCCCGCTTTCGGGAAGCGCTGCGGCTCCGCGATGTCTGCAACCAAAGAGACCCGGGCAAGTATCGACATTTCATCGTCGACGAATTCATGTCGCTCGGTTGTGTGCTTCGAGCCCTCGGGTATTACGCGTTTCTGTGCTGGAAGGGACTGCGCCTGCGCGCTGTCAAGGAAGGATTTCACTTCGCCGGCTCGACATTGAATTTTTACCCGGTCGTACGTCGCGACTGGCGCGCGTCGCTCTCTGGCATCATCGCCATGAATGGCGCTTTGTTCATGGCGGCGCTGGCGGCCGCCGCAGAGCGACTGCCGGTTCGGCCGTGGGGCATGTTCATCTGGGAGAATCAGCCGTGGGAGCTGATGCTGATGTGCGCATGGCGGCGGCGCTCGCCATCTGCGACGCTGATCGGATACCAGCACTCCGCACTGCGATTTCTCGAGCTGCGCTCGTTCGCCGATCCCCGCGAATATCGGCAGAAAGGGCCGGACGCGCGTCCCGTGCCTGACGTTCTGGTCGTCAACGGATCGGGTGCGTTCAATCTCATGCGAGAGAGTGGCTTTCCGGAAGAGAGATTGTACGAGGCGGAAGCGATTCGCTATCTCGACCTGCCGAAGCGGCCGTCCAAACAACAGCACCGCACGCCGAGGACGCTGCTGTTGGTCACAGGCTATCTGCCTCGCGAGGTGCAGTTTCATATCGCATTAGTGGAGCGGATCGCACGTTCGGGGGACTGGCCGTCCATCGGAAATGTGTTGGTCAAGCCACACCCTTTTTTTCCGGTCGAGCCGCTGCTCGCATCTGGCGTGACATTCAAGTATGAAGTCGTCAAGCGTCCGCTGGCAGAGTTGTGGGGACAAGTCGACCTGGCATTCGTGGCGAATTCGACTTCTGCAGTTTTGGAGGCCATGTATCAGGGCGTTCCAGTGGCAGTGTGCGCCCCGGACGATTCGATGAACCTCAGCCCAGCGTTCAAGCGTCTGCCGGTCCCGATCATTGCGATCGCGTCGCAATTGGAGACCTTTCTTCGCTCCGAAGAGGTGGTCCTGCCGCCGGAGGGTTACTTCATTCTGGACGAACAGATGCCGCGTTGGCGTGCACTGCTCGACATCCGCGTCGACGCGATTTTAAAGAGACAGATGGATGTCTAATCAATGGGAGGGGCGGCAGGTCCTTGTAACCGGGGCCGGAGGTTTCATCGGGAGCCATCTGGTTGAGCGACTCACGAGCGAAGGAGCGAAGGTCAGGGCGTTCGTTCGGTACAAGTCGCGTACAGACCTCGGGCAATTGAAGGACATTCCGGAGCAGGCTCTCACGTCGGTCGAAATTGTTCGCGGCGATTTGCGCGACTCGGCCGCTGTCCTGAGCGCCATGAGCGGATGCGAGTACGTGTTCCACCTCGGCGCGCTGATCGCGATTCCTTACTCCTATATTCATCCGCGCGAGGTCGTCGAGACGAACATCATTGGAACGCTGAACATTCTCGAGGCTGCCCGCGTCGAAAAGCCTGCGCGTATCGTTCACACATCCACGAGTGAGGTCTATGGCACGGCGCGGGCCGAGCGGATCGACGAATCGCATCCCTTGCAGGCGCAATCGCCGTATTCGGCCACCAAGATCGCAGCCGACAAACTGGCCGAGAGCTACTACCGCGCGTTCGACGTGCAAGTTGTGACGCTCCGTCCCTTCAACACGTACGGACCGCGCCAGTCGGCGCGCGCGATCATTCCGACGATCATTACACAGGCACTTTCCATGCCTCGTGTGAAAGTCGGGTCATTGACTCCAACGCGCGACTTTACGTACGTCGGCGACACCGTTGCAGGCTTTCTCGCGGCCGCAATGGCTCCGGCCGAAAACGTCCTCGGCCGCGAGATCAATCTCGGCACAGATCAGGAGATCAGCATCGGCGATCTCGCCCGGCTCATCATCGAGATTGTTGGGCGGGATGTGCCCATCGAGTGCGAAGAGCAGCGCGTTCGGCCCACGAAGAGCGAAGTCAACCGACTTCACGCCAACAATACTCTTGCGAAGCAGCTCATGAACTGGAGCCCGTCGATGCTGCTCATCGATGGCCTGCGCAAGACAGTCGATTGGATTCGTGGCAATCTCGAGATGTATCAGGTGGGCACATACGAAGTCTGAGAAACCGCGCAATGATCACCGTCGCGGTAGTGGCTGTCCTCATTGTGATGCAGTCGCGGGCGATCGTTTGTGAGGCAATGATTAATCTGGCGGACATTCAGGCGTTACGCTGCATCATGCGAAACGACACGACTATGTTCACAAAAGCGACCAGAAATCTTACCCGCGTCACGCGCTGGTCTGCGTCGCCGGTTCGCGATGATCTACTCGTCTATGCTGCATTGCGCACAACTTCCGCGTGCGGCGAATTGGGGCGAGAGCAGTTTCCGACGACGAGATCGTGGCAGGCGTTTCAAGGGCGTTGTCTCTGGATGTCGGGCCGACGGAGCGAAGCGGCACAGATCTGGCGCCGGGCCGGTGTCAGCGAGCATTTGATTCTGCTGGCGGCATTCGATAAGGCACACGATCGCATGACGGACGCAGTCGCAGAATATGAAGAGGCCCTGGCAGCTGATCCTTCATCCGTAAGAGCACAACTGGCACTGGGCGATCTCTACGAGCGGACGAAGAGTTGGGATCTCGCCGAGCGCGTTTACGAGCAGGCGCTGCGCATCGATCCTACGGATCCGCGACCGTACCAAGCGATGGCTATCTACCGCTCCCACCGGGGAGTCGACGACGAGAAAACGGAAGAAATTTACGAAGCTGCCATCCGCATCGCCGAGAACGATCCTCTTCGCCGAGGCGATAACGACCTGCCGTGGACGTACACGAATCTCGCATTGCGCTACCTACAGACCGGTCGATCGCGGCTGGCGGAAGACACGGCACGAAAGGCGACCACCAGGGCCCCGAAGATTGTCTATCCTCATTTCGTTCTAGGCGAATCATTGCGGCAGAACGGAAAGCCCCACGATGCCATTGTGGAGTTGCAACGAGCGATAGACCTTGGTTCCAACGGCGACGATGTTCGTTTCAGTCTCGCTCTGGCGTACCTCGAAGCAGGCGATGTGCGCGACGCCCGGCGTGAGGCGGACCGATTACGACGCAAGAATCCATCCTCGCCCACATTTGTGGCCTTGATGCAGCGAATTGAAAGCGCCGACAGCGTTCACTAGATCATGCTCAGCTATTCAGTAGTGATCTGCACACTCGATCGCCCGGACGATTTGAAGCGATGCTTCGATTCGTGGCTCCAACAAGATCCTCCTGCGAAGGAAATCATCATCATCCATGGAGGTCGCGATGATACGTTAGGCGAGAGGGTCAAAGGCTGGGCGAGCGGGTCCGGCATTTCGGTGAAGTACGTCCGCATGGCGCCGTCGCTCGTCCGGCAGCGAAATGCCGGCATCGACAACGCTGAGGGGGACGTCGTCTTCTTTGTCGACGATGACGCGGAATATCGATACGGATACGCGAAAGCGATTCTTGAGGTCTACGAAGCGGACCCGAATGGTGGGGTCGGCGGCGTGCAGGGCACAATCGAAGATCTGGAAGGGCCCATTGCCAGCCGATGGGGCCTCTCAACATTGTTCATGCTGCCAAGGCTGGGCGGTGGCAGACTGCAGCCATCAGCGTGGCCGGCGTTTTACCGGCCTAACAGTCACAATGCGGAGGTCGAGGTCTTTTCGGGACCGGCGATGTCGTTCCGCCGCGAGGTACTCCGCGAATTCCGTTTCGACGAGGCACTGGCAAAGTACTGGGTCGGTGATGATTTCGAGATGGCGTACCGCGTTTCGAAGAAATACAGACTAATTCAGGCCGCGGCGGCGCGGCTGTATCACTACGTCTCGCCGCTCGGCCGTGACAGTGCCCGCCGGCACGCAAAGATGGCAGTCGTCAATCACAGGTACTTGAGTCGGAAATGCTTCGGCGATTCGCTGCCTTCGCGGGTGTGGTGGTTATGGTCGGAGCTCGGCATGACTCTGATTGGAACGTTGTGGTTGGTCACCGGGAGAGGGGCAGGGCGTTTCCTTGGCATTCTCGACGGCTATCGCGAACTGTTCGGCGCGCGATCGAAATCGGAGACAATCAATTCATGAGGAAAGAGTCATTGTGAAAATCTTGGTTACCGGCGCTGCTGGAATGCTCGGCTCGGCCCTCTGTCCGATTCTGCGCGAGGATGGACACGTCGTGTTGGCGACAGATATCTGTTTGACCGAAGAGGCTATGGAGCATCTCGACGTCCGCGACTGCGATCGCGTGCTGGACTTCTGCCGCCAGCAGCGTCCGGATGCCATCATGCATCTGGCCGCGGAAACCAGCCTCGAAGTCTGCGAAGCCAATGTGGCCGAGGCATACGCCACGAACACGTTAGGAACACGTAATGTCGCCTGGGCATGTCGCGAGCTGAATATTCCGATGGTGTACATCGGCAGCATCGGAGTGTTCGATGGCCTGAAACCGACGCCGTACGACGAAAACGACGTGCCGAATCCAATCAATGTATACGGACGAACGAAGTGGGCGGGCGAAGTGATCGTCGAGGCTGTGCTGAAGAAATTCTACATCGTGCGTGCCGGCTGGATGATCGGCGGCCGAGAACGTGAAAGGAAGTTTGTCGCCTTGCTTATCCAGCAAATCCGCGGCGGCGCTCGCCGGCTGCAAGTAGTTACCGACAAGCTCGGAACGCCGACTTACAACGTCGACTTCGCTCGCGGGCTGATTTGGCTCCTCAAGTCGGGCCGTTATGGGGTTTACAACCTCTCGTCAGGTGCGACTGTGTCGCGCTTCGATGTCGCAAAGAAAATTCTGGAGACCCTCGGGCGCACCGATATCGAGCTGGTTCCGATCACCTCCGATTCGCAATACATCCACGACAATTTTCCGACCACCCGGCCGACCTCGGAAGCGATGCGAAGTATCAAGACGGCTCTTTCCGGACTCAACTGCATGCGCCCGTGGGACGTGGCCCTCGAAGAGTACCTGCGGACCGCGTACAAGGACGACATCGTCGACTCGACTGTACCTTCACGGTGAAATGGACCTCCATGGTTCTGAAACCGATTGGCCGCATGATGCTCGCGGTCCGACGTGCGGCGCGCGGAGTGGAGCGCCTGTTCCTCCGTTCGCAATTTCTCGCGTGCGGCACCAACGTTCGGTTCGACCCTCGCGACACGTTTGCCTTCGAGAACATCGAAATCGGTAACGACGTTTTCATCGGGCCAGGAGCAAAGTTCCTCGCCGACCGCAGCGTAATCCGTATCGGAAATAAGGTGCTGTTCGGACCGAATGTGACGATTATCGGCGGCGACCACAATGCGTCCGTCATCGGCGAATTTATGCACGACGTGAAGATAAAGCGGCCGGAAGACGACGCCGATGTCACGGTCGAGGACGACGTGTGGGTCGGCGGCGGTGCCACGATCCTAAAAGGCGTTCGACTCGGCCGCGGTTGCATCGTAGCGGCCGGATCGATCGTGACGCGAGAGGTCTCTCCGTACTCGATCGTGGCGGGCGTTCCTGCGAAAGTTGTTCGGCCGAGGTTCAACACTGACGAAGTATTGCGGCATGAAGCGGCGCTTTATCCCGAAGCCGTGCGGCTGCCTCGAGAGGTTCTGACGCGCGCATGGTCGTGATGATTGTTGGCTTGTGCGTCGCAATCGGCATTGCGGTGAGCTGGTTGGCATCCTTCCGACCGCGGTATGTGCTTTACGCATCGACGTTTCTGTCGCCGCTGATTCCGACGGCCTTCGGCTATTCACTGGTCGAGTCGAGCATCATCGTCTCGCCGACCCGCGTGGTGGAGCTGGTGCTCGTGATGGCTTTCGTCATTGCGGCTACGCGGGGCGGGCTTCTGCGCCGACACTTCCCACTCGCGGCAATCTTCGCGTTCTACCTGGTGATTCGCATGATCGGTGTGATCATCGCGCCGGAAAAGGCTGGGGCACTCATCCAGTTGTTTGGTGAAGCCGGTCTTTTCACGATGCTATTGGGTTACATCGCATTCAGTGTCATCCGCAATCGTGAGCAATTCGACCGGCTGATCACGACGGTTCTGGCGAGTGGCTGCCTCATCTCCTGCATCGGGATCTGCGAACGGATCACCGAACGCGACTTCAGCGGCAACGTTCTGATGCCGTTGATCGGCAAGACGCTCGAGAACTGGGACACGATCGAGCTGAAAGCGGGACTCATCCCCCGCGTCCGCGCGACACTCGATCACCCACTGGCATTGGCGGGGCTGATGGTTTTTCTTTTTCCGTTTGCGCTTCAACGCGCCATCGTCAGGAGCGGACTCGCGCGCGTCCTTTACTTTGGGATCACCGGTCTCCTCGGAGTGGCCCTCTTCTTGTCGTTTTCCCGCATCGCTCAACTGGCAGTGCTTCTGGAGACGATCGCAATGCTGTGGTTCTATTCGCGTAAGCTGATGACCTGGCTGCTGGCGATTACAGTCGGCATTGGTGTCATTGTGCTTGCATCGATCTACAAGAAGGGAAATGAGGCGCCAGTCGGCGAAAAGCCTTCGTCGCTGCTGTTTCCTGTCCGCACAATTTCACTCATCGGTGGCCGGTGGGTCGAGTTAGGCAAAGCATTCGCCGCGCACCCGTACGCCGCGATCATCGGCTTCGGCTTCACGCGTTTCACCACCGACGCGTACGCACCAGAGACGATGACCATTAAGGACCTGTCCGCGTTTTACTCGAACATGGATACCGACGTCCTTCGTGTTCTTGCCGTCACGGGGATCCTCGGGTTTATCTCATGGGCGGGCATCTTCTTAGTCTTCTTGAAACGCCTAATCTCCTCAAAGCGGGTCCACCCGTATTCCGCGCGACAAGCGCCGTTGCTTGCGCTCGCGATCGCCGTTCCCGGCTGTATGCTCACGGCGTTGCCGGGGACCAGCGTTCTCACATACACGCAAACCTGGCCAATCATCGCGGTATGCATGTGCGCCGGCCTCGGCATTCTGCCCCGTGTCGTTTATAAACATGTCGCGATTGAGCGCACCCGATGGCCGCAGCCTGCGGTGGTCGGCGGGTACCCGAGCGAAGTTCATTCATGAAGGATCGACAAGAAACCCTTCGCGCGGTTATTCTCGCCGGTGGTAAAGGAACGCGTTTATATCCGTATACCGCCATCCTGCCGAAGCCGCTGATGCCGGTTGGTGACCTCCCGATTCTCGAGGTTGTCATCCGGCAGTTACGCCGGGCGAACATCTCCAGCATCACCATATGCGTCGGCCATCTCGCGAGTTTGATCCAGGCATATTTTGGAACCGGTGAGCGATGGGACGTCACTATCGACTACTCGCGCGAGGACAAAGCGCTCGGCACAGCCGGCCCCCTCGCGCTTCTCGAGGGACTCTCCATGACCTTTCTGGTCATGAACGGAGACCTCCTCACCACAATGGACTATCGCAACATGCAGCGATGTCATGTTGAGGGAAAGGCGATGGTCACGGTGGGGCTTTTTCGGAAGCGCGTCAAGATCGATCTCGGCGTCATTGAGACCGCGAGCGATTTACAAATCACAGCGTACGTCGAGAAACCGACTTTCGATTACGACGTGAGCATGGGAATCTACATGATGGAGCCCGCCGTACTGAGCTACATCCCTAAAGACCAGCGCCTTGATTTGCCGGATCTGATCAAGATGCTGATCAGCGACAAGCGGCGTGTCCTCGGCTATCGCTTTGACGGACACTGGCTCGATATCGGCCATCCCAATGACTATGCCTGTGCCACGGATCTCTTTGAGAAAGAACGCTCCGCATTCCTGCCCGGTGACTCCTAGTGCTCGATTTCAACGCCACCGATTCCGTCCTCAAGAATCTCGTTTACGTCAGAGGGTCGAATTCGAATGCGCCTCGCGTCCTGCACATCAGCCCACTGCCGCCGCCGTGGGGTGGCGTCGCTTCGAATATCTCTTATCTGCTGGAATCGAACGCATTCGCGGATCTGGATATGGCGGTGCTCAACACCGCCCGAAAGCAGTACAGAGAGGATGTCAACCCCGTCAAGAGGATCTGGCATGTCCGCCGGCTGTGGCAGTCTTTGAAGGTCTTTCGCGATACCTGGCGAGCGTTGAGGAAATTTCGGCCGCAGATCGTGCATATCCAATCCGCCGGCGACGACCTTTCTGCGATCCGCGACATGTTGCTGATCCCGATCGCGCAGTGGCGAGGGTGCCTGGTTGTCTTTCAGGAGTACTTCTGGCCTGATCCGGCGAAGTTCATCGGGCCGAAAAGGACCTTCAAATTCTTCTATAAGTGGCTCATCCCGCGCGCGGACGCCATCTTGATGAGTACTCCACTGCACATTGAAAAGGCGGCGCAAATGATCGACGTCAGTTGCGCCCAATATCTGCCGACCACGTGCGCTCCGCCGGCCGCCTTGCCCGTAAAGTACATGGACCAGAAGGACGGGAAGTGTCAGATCGTATATGTCGGAAGGCTGAGCCGCCTCAAGGGAACCTACGACCTCATTGCTGCGATCGCCCGTCTATTGAAAACGTCGCGCGAGTTCCGGTTCGTATTGATCGGCGTAGGCGCCACCGATCGAGATGACGAAGAAGTCGCCCGCCTGATTGCCGAGCGTGGACTGGGAGATCACGTCGTGCTTGCCGGACGTGTCTCGGATGAAGAGAAGTGGCGGACCCTCTCCGAATCGCAAATAATGGTTTTTCCCAGCCTGGGAGAACAATTCGGGGTCACACTTCTCGAAGGATTGGCGGCCGGCCTTCCGATCGTTACCACGTCGGTGGATTATCTTCCTCGGCTGATCACCGATTGTGAGAACGGTCTGATCGTTCCACCTGGCGCCCCCGCAGAATTGGCAGAGGCGCTGATCGCTCTCTGGTCTAAGCCGGAGACTCGGAGACGAATGAGCCGCAATAACCGTCACAAATTCGAAACCGAATTCGGATTGGACGTCATCGCAGGCAGACTTCGCCGGGTCTATGAAAATCTTTTAGCGGCACCTGAGCAGTGAGGCTGCTGTTGAGCGTAAACAGAGTTGATGGATCTACGTCTCTTCAGGAAGCGATGACATTCGATAAACGGGAACAGCCTTTCCACATCACGTTGCTGGTTAGCGCGTTCCTCCTTTTTCCGGCTGCAGGGCGCGCGACGCAGACAAGAACCGCGCTCCTGCCGCTGAGCGATTCAGAAAAACTAGTGATCGTTATGAACGAAAGTCAGCCGCTCGTTTTCTTCCCTGATCGACTGCCGGTGGAGATAGAGATCCTGTCCGATGCGAATGATATTCGCCCAGTCGAAATTGAAGGCACGTTTCGCTCCGCCTTGCCTCTCCTGAGAGGGGATGACTATCTTCGGATCGGCAGCTGGCATCGTACCGGCACTTCAGTGTTTCTCGATACTTACGGTGAGTACTACCTCCTGACCAACAAGGGCGCGGTCGAGATTCTTTTACTGTCGCCGAAGAAAGATCGACTGGAGAATCTGATCGCATTTTTCGACTGGTATTGCAGGGATACGCAGATCGGCGTGGCAGACGTCGGCATGTTTGGCGATCCGGTCGTCAAGAAGCTTTTCTATTCCGAGGCGGTTCCAGCCAACATCTGCGGCGAGTCGATGGCGTTGTTCAACTTGCTCGTGACAGCGATATTCCACCTGCCGGCGAGGCAGGTCAATTATTACGGGCTCATCGAAGATGGGCAGAAGTTCTGGGGCCATACCGTCTCAGAAGTACAAGTCGACGGACGCTGGATCTTTTTTGATTCGCTGTTTAATGTGATGGCCTCACATGATGGCCGTTATCTCTCGATGTTGGAGACGCTCGAGCTGATGACCGACCACAAGCCGGTCACTTTGAGGCACAACGTCGCGAAGGATGTCATTTGGGCAGCCGGTGCTCCGCGACCGGCCCACGACTATTCGTTCTATTATCAAAGCGGGCGGACCCTACAACATGTTCATGTCAGCACCTTTGTAACACCGCCCATGCGGGAAGGTGTCGACTACTGCTACATCAATAGTTACTACGGGTTTGATAAGAACACTTACATCTCGCCGGAAGAATTTGTCGAGATGTTCTACTGAGCCTTTTCCATCCTCGGAATTACCTGCCAACAGCTCATCAATCAGTGAACGAGTTCGTACGAACCACGTCGCTTAGAGTCGCGCTGATTCCGACGTTGGCGCTCGCTTGTTGTTCGCCAATCGAGCCGGCTAAAGACGGGAGCAAGGAGAACGTTGCGACAACTGCCTCGTCAGTCTTTGACGCTGCGCCTGCCTCCACAGCCGGCAACTGGATCGACGTTCCGTATGACCCTGCGAATTTTCGCTGCGGCGGAGATGGCTGTACGTGGACGGTGACAAAAGCACAGCAGATCAACTACTCGTACACGGTGATCGGAAAGACGATGATCGTAGTCTTCACTATCCAGGGGACTACGACGAAGTCTCCGGCGGTGCTGAATCTCAAAGTGCCCGGCGGTTATACGGTGGCGAGGCGAAGCGACGCATCACCCATTCGGTGCTACGACGGAAAGTCGTGGGTGGATGGATATGCAGTGATGGGGGCGAATGCGGCTTTCTTGCAGCTCTACTTCGAAAAGGGCGCCCTCTGGCCGAACGGATCGCTCGAAGTGTCAGGCAATTTAGTTTTATCGGTGAATTGATTCCTCTTTAGAGAATCGCTCGCGTGAGTTACAAGTCAAAGCCCGGTTATGTCGACGACCTGCTCATCCTGCGGGGATTGTGTGCATTTGGCGTGTTGTTGGCGCACGGTCTCGGTAGCTTGCCGGCCTTCAGGGTTTACGAAAAGGTGATGCATACCCCGCAGTTGCTATCCACATCGGCCGGCCAGATGATCGCGAGGTTCTGGCCGACCACCGGCGCGACGTTTGTCTACGTCTTCTTCGCGCATTCGGGTTACCTCATGGGAAAGGTGTACTGGAACAAGCAATACGTTCTCAATGTCAGATCGTTGGCCGATTTCTACTGGAATCGTTTCCTTCGTATTGCACCATTGCTCTATTTCAACCTTTTCGTTCTGCTGTGCCTGGGCGGAAAATTCGATCAGCTTTTGAGCAGGCCGTTGCCGGTGTTGGGCGATTTCCTCTTCTTCAACAACCTGACTGACCGCTTCATCAACAGCGTCACCTGGTCCATTTCATATGAAATGCAGGATTACCTCATCTGCCCGTTGTTCTTCCTTCTCTTGTCGAGAAAAAGCAAGACGACCTTACTGAGTTCGTGCGCGGCGATCGTCCTGCTCACGGCGTACTCGCGATATTCACAAATCCATGAAAACAATCTCATTCTTGGCTTGGCGAGATTCACGTGGTGTTTCCTGGCGGGTTATTCCGTGAATCTCATCATTCGCTACGTGCATGAGGATCTGCACATTTCTGGAAGCACGGGCTCTCGGTTTTTCGCCTTTCTGTTGTTCTTCGCCGGTGTCTTCACCTTTTATGACCTGTACAACACCAGTCACGCTTTCGTGGCGCAGGTCCAACTGATCCTGGTGGCGATGCTGGTCCTGCTCTTACTCGAATTGCCCCGAAAAGACTCCGGCGTGCAGCGCGAAAAAGGCTTTGGGCTCGGAATGCTTTGGGGACGGGCACTCACCTGGCTGGGCATGATTTCCTATGGCGTTTACCTGTGGCACCTGCCGATTGTTCTCTCTCTCGCAAAGAACGTCGATGTCGTGAAGTACCTTCTGCGTTGGAGCCAATGGCTGAATGGATGGACACACCTGCCGGTCCTGATCCTCATCAATGTTGTTTTTGCCGCTGTGGTGGCCGTTCTAGCTGTCGTGCTTTCGATCGCCACTTTTCTTTTGATTGAAGTTCGATTCAAGCCGAACCTGTACGCTGTCCATGCTCGCAGGCCGTCACCGGTTGAACCCGATGTGGTGCCGGTGACTGCCGACGATGCGCCCATCGATTCGGCTGTCCATGCATAAGACTTTTCTAGCCGCGGACTGACATCATGTGCGGAATTGCCGGCACTGCCGGCTTTGCCGATCGCGAACAACTCCTGGCCATGAACCAGGCCATCGTCCATCGTGGACCCGATGACGGTGGTGTACAGGTGCTCGACCGCCGAGGCCAGCGATGGATCGGGCTGGCCAATCGCCGGCTCAGCATCATCGACCTCTCCGCTGCCGGGCATCAGCCGATGTGCAACGAAGACGGGTCTGTGTGGATGACGTACAACGGCGAAACATTCAATTTCAATCAGCTTCGGCCATCGCTCGAGCAACGCGGCCACCGTTTTCGTTCGCACACCGACACTGAGGTGCTCGTCCATCTCTATGAAGAGCGAGGCGTCGACTTTCTCAATGACTTGAATGGTATGTTCGCGCTCGCGCTCTGGGATCAGAGAAAAGAGACGCTGCTTCTCGCCCGTGACCCGTTCGGCATCAAGCCGCTGTACTACATGCCGCTGAGCAATGGCCGGCTGGCATTCGGCTCCGAAGTGAAGAGCCTCATTGCCGGCGGACTCCTGTCGCCCGAGGTCGACGACGAGTCGCTGCATCATTATCTGAACTTCCTGTGGGTACCGGCTCCGAAGACGATGTTCAAAGGCGTTTTCAAGCTGGAGCCCGGTCACGTGCTGCTTTGGCGCGACGGCAGTTTTACTGTGAAGGAGTATTGGTCAGGGCTGCCGCAGCCCAACAACACCAGCCGGCGCGAGGAAGACCTCGTCAGTGCATTGCGCTCGCATCTGCAGGCAGCCGTCAGTCGGCATCTGATCAGCGATGTGCCGCTGGGAGTATTTCTCAGCGGCGGCATCGATTCCAGCGCGATTCTCGCCCTGGCCACACAGATCACCAATCGTTCCATGAAGGCTTACACGATCGCGTTTCGCGCGGAAGATGCGCGGCTCGAGCAGTCGGACGAGGATTGGAAATATGCCAGGCTCGTCGCCGAGCGATTTGGCGCCGAGCATCATCCCATTCTCGTTTCCCCGAAGATCGTCGATCTGCTCCCGAAAATTGTCTGGCATCTCGACGAGCCGGTCGCCGATCCGGCCGCCATCACCTCCTATCTGATCTGCAAGGCAGCGCGGGAACAGGTCACGGTGCTGCTCAGCGGGCAGGGTGGTGACGAAGTCTTCGGCGGATATCGCGTTCATCTGATGGACCGGCTTTCGCGGCCGGTCCGGATGCTTCCTCGCTTCGTGGTTCAACACGGTCTGGTGCCGTTGCTCGATGTGCTGCCACGAATCCGCGAGGGCCTTCCAGGGATACGCCCCGGGAAAGTCATGGCGTACCACCGCTATCTGCGCAAGCTCTTTCTCGGTGCCCATTACCCACGCGATCTCCGGTACATCTATCATCGCTCGTACTATCGGCCGGGCGAGCTGACAGACCTCTACACCAGGGAGTACCGGTCACGCGTAGAAGCGATCGATCCTTATGAGAGTCATCTGCGCTTCCTGCGCCGCGCCATGGGAGCCGACTTTGTCGATCGGATGCTTTACCTCGACCAGAAGACGTTTCTTCCCGAGTTGAACCTGACGTACTCCGATAAGACCAGCATGGCGGCGTCGGTCGAGGCACGAGTTCCGCTGCTCGACCAGGAGCTGGCCGCGTTCATGCGCGGCGTGCCCGAAAAGTTCAAGATCAACGGCCTGAAGCAAAAATATCTCCTGAAGCGCACGATGGAAGGGATCCTCCCGAAAGAGATCATCTGGCGCGGCAAGGCAGGTTTTGGCGCGCCAATCCGAAACTGGCTGCACGGCGATCTGCAGGCGCTGCTCGACGATCTTCTCTCGCACACTTCGCTTCGCCGCCGCGGGTACCTAGACCCGGCGGCTGTCACACGGATGCGCGAGGAGGATCGGGCAGGCGCCGCCGATCACGCGTATCGAATCTGGGCGCTGATGACGCTTGAGTTATGGATACGCACTTTCGTTGACAGACCATCCGAATCGCTGCGGAATTTCGGCGGAATGAATACTTTCGAACAGCAACTGTTGCCCGCGGCCCGAGCTTGAAACAGGTCATCCAGAATCAGAGAAGCGGTGACGTGAAGATTTGCGACACGCCAGCGCCTGCGCTCCGTCCAGGGGGAGTTCTCGTGCGGACGGCGTATTCACTGATCAGTGCCGGGACCGAGCGCGCGAAAGTGGAATTGGCGAAGGCTTCGTTGGTCGGAAAAGCGAGAGCGCGTCCGGAGCAGGTGCGTCAAGTGATGCGAGCCCTTCGCGAGCAAGGCTTTCGGAACACCTATCGCCGCGTATCGAATCGGCTGGCCACACTCGAGCCGCTGGGCTATAGCTGTTCAGGCCGGGTCACCGAGGTCGGCAACGAAGTGCGGGACATCCGCGTGGGAGACTTCGTCGCGTGTGCCGGCGGAGGTTACGCCAATCACGCCGAAGTCAATTTCGTGCCGATGAATTTATGTGCTGTCGTACCGCCTGGGAGCGTGGGCGAGCCGTCTACCATGCTCGAGTCGGCTGCGTTTACGACGGTGGCCTGCATCGCGATGCAAGGCGTGCGTCGGGCCGATCTGCAGATTGGCGAAGTCGTGGCCGTCATCGGACTCGGCTTGATCGGATTGATTGCCGTTCAGATCCTGAAGGCCTCGGGATGTGTGGTGCTCGGAATGGATCCGGACGAGGCCCGGCGTCGCATCGCTTTGCAGACCGGCTGCACAGGTGTTGCTGCCTCAGCGAGCGACCTTCAGGACCTCACCATTCAGCATTCGAACGGCTACGGCGCCGACGCCGTTCTCGTCGCTGCGGCATCGGCCAGCAACAGTCCGATTGAGACGGCGGCGCGCGTGGCGCGCGACCGCGGCCGCGTGGTGATCGTTGGTGCGGTTCGCATGGACGTCCCGCGTCAGCCGTTTTACGACAAAGAGCTTGACCTCCGCTTGTCGCGCTCGTACGGGCCGGGCCGCTACGACCCCGCTTATGAAGAGCAGGGCCGCGATTACCCGATCGGTTATGTCCGCTGGACCGAGAAGCGGAACATGGAAGCGTTTCTCGAGCTCCAGATGAACGCCAGGGTCGATGTCCGGCCGCTAATCTCACATCGTTTTCCGATCGCGGAGGCGGCCAGAGCGTATGAGCTGATCACCAGCAAAACGGAGCCATACCTCGGCGTCATCATTGACTATGGATCCATCAGCGCTACGCCGGAGGCAGAGCCACCGCGACCGCGCGCCATCGAGTTGTCTCTCGGCGCAGAGCGTGAACACCGCCCGATCGTGCCGACTCCGAGAGAGCTGGTGCGGATCGGGCTCATTGGAGCCGGCAGCTTCGCTCAGAATGTCCTTTTGCCCGCGTTCAAGAACCACCGCGGCATCGAGCTGCGGACTGTGGTCACCAGCTCCGGCCTCGCGGCAGCGAGTGCCGCAAAGCGTTTTGGCTTCGCCGCGGCGGCTTCCGATCCCGCGGCCGTGTTGCACGATCAGAATATTGACGCGGTAGTGATCGCAACACGCCACGACTCGCATGCTCAGTTGGCGGCAGAGGCTCTAAGGTCGGGCAAGGCAGTGTTTGTCGAGAAGCCGCTGGCCATCGATGACGCCGGGCTCGACGAGGTCATTGCGGCGCGTGCGGAAGCCGCCGACAGAAGCGACGTTGTGGTGGGATTCAACCGCCGCTTTGCCCCGGCAACTCTTCGTGTAAGAGAGTGGTTCGACAGCGTCGGCGAGCCGCGGGCCTTGCTTTGCCGCGTCAACGCGGGATTGTTGCCGCGGACGCACTGGATCCATGACCGTGCGATCGGTGGCGGAAGATTGATCGGCGAAGGATGTCATTTTCTCGACCTGGCCGGCTTTCTGGTGGGAGCGAAGCCTGTGGAAGTCGAAACGACGGTGCTGCCCGACGGCGGCCGGTACCAGCAGGACAACTTCATCGTACGGATACGGTACGCGAACGGGTCGCTGGCGACGGTAACGTATCTCTCGAACGGAGCTTCCGGCGCAGGGAAGGAGTATCTCGAAATGTCCGGCGGCGGCCGCACAGCCATCATCGATGATTTCCGCCGCGTGATCCTGGCGTCGGACAAGGAGACCAGGCGACGCGGTGGCCGGTTCGCCTTAGACAAGGGCCATTCCGCCGAGATCGATGCTTTCCTGCAAGCCATCCGCCGAGGTGCAGTTTCACCGATTCCCTTTGAAGATCTGGTCACCAGCACGCGCCTCACATTGCGGGCGATGGAGTCGCTGTTAACCGGGAGAACGGTGGCGCTGTCGTGACCGCCGCTGCGCTGCAACTCGCCGACGCCGGAATCCCTCAGAAGATTGTCCGGGCCGGCAATCGGCTCGACGCCTGGATCGAGTCGCAGGACTTCTGCGGTTGGGATCCACACGACGCGCTGAACAGCCCGATCGTTCGCGCCATGACGCTCGGGAGCCGCCGGCTCGGGATCGTCTGGCTACAGCTTGTCAAGCGTTCTCCGCTCAACCTGCGGCCGCTGTTGCTGGTACAGAAGGGCTTCAACCCAAAGGCGATGGGATTGTTCATGGCCTCCTATCTTCGAAAGGGAGATGAGGCCCGGGTCCGTCGCTTTGCGCGTTGGCTGATCGAACATGCGACACCCGGATATCACGGACCATGTTGGGGCTACAACTTCGACTGGCCGAACCGCGGTTTTTTTGCTCCACGCGGCACACCGACGATCGTGAACACTGCGTTCATCGGGCTGGCGTTCCTCGATAGCGCCCAGCTCATGCCGGTTCTTGCGCGCGAGGTCGACGCGGTCGGAATCGCCCGCGGAGTATGCGAGTTCATGCTGCGAGATCTCAACACACTCGAGAGCGACGGCCGCGTGTGCTTTTCATACACGCCGCTCGATCGTCGCTGGATTCACAACGCCAACATGCTGGCGGCGCAACTCCTGGCGGAGACCGGGAAGATGACGGGTGAGGATTCACTTACCACCGCGGCAATCGCTGCTGCGCGATTCACGGCTGGCAATCAGCGGAGCGACGGCTCATGGCCCTATGGAGCGGCGAGCAACGACGGCTGGGTCGATCACTTTCACACCGCGTATGTTCTGGTGGCGCTGCGCCGTGTCGGACGGGCCGCCGGAACTGCGGAGCTCGAAGAACACGTCCGTCGCGGCTATCAGTTCTGGCAGCAGCGGATGTTCGATCGCGACGGCGTGCCGATGTACTATCCCGGTCGCCGGTATCCGATCGACATCCACGCGATCGCGGAAGCGGTGTTGGCACTGCTGGAGTTTCGCGATGTCGATGCCCAGGCCGAAGAGCGCGCCCGAGCGCTGGCCGAGTGGGCCATCGACAACATGCAGGACGAACGAGGCTTCTTTCATTATCAGATCGCAAGGCATTACCGGATTCGCATTCCTTACATGCGATGGTCGCAAGCGTGGATGCAGCGCGCGCTCTCGGAGATCGAATTTCAGAGTCGCCTGAAGGCCGGCATTTGAAAATCTGGATCGATCTCGCCAATTCGCCGCAGGTACTCTTCTTTCGCCCGATCATCGACGAAATGCAGCGGCGTGGACATGAGCTCTTCATCACCTCCCGTCCCTTCGCGCAGACCACGCAGCTCGCTGATCAGTTTGGGCTGCAGCACACTCCGGTCGGCCGCCATGGCGGAAAAAGAATCGCGGCCATTGCCTTCAGAGTCGTCGAGCGCTCGTGGTTGCTTGCGCGCATAGCCCGGCATCACAGCCTCGACATCGCGGTGAGTCACAACTCTTACGCTCAGGCGCTGGCCGCACGAGCGACCGGTGTTCCTTTCGTGACACTCATGGATTACGAACATCAGCCGGCGAACCATGTTTGTTTTCGCCTCGCCGACCGGGTGATGGTCCCGCGATGTTTTCCGGAGTCGGCGATTCGCAAGTTCGGCGCAATTGGCAAGACTGTTTGGTATACCGGCCTCAAAGAGCAGATCTATCTGTCGGGATTTCGGCCGCAGCCGGATTACCTGGCCTCGATCGGTGTCCCGCAGGATCGCGTGGTGGTGGTCATGAGGCCGCCCGGCGACTGGGGGCTTTACCATAATTTCCACAACCCGCTGTTCGATCGCGTACTCGATCGGATGGCATCGGATGCCAGTGTCTTTGTGATCCTGCTGCCGCGCGTTGCTGCCCAGGCTGAATCCGTGCGCCTGCGACACTACGCCAATGTATGGATCCCTCCGACGGCTCTCGACGGACCGAATCTGCTCTATCACGCCGACCTGGTCATCAGCGGCGGCGGCACGATGAACCGTGAGGCTGCGGTTCTTGGAGCGCCAACCTATTCACTGTTCAAAGGAGCTCTTGCGGCCGTCGATAAGTTTCTCATCGATGCCGGGCGCATGGCGCACGTTGCCACCGAGGAAGATGTAGCTCAAATCCGCCTGACCCGAAACACGTCAAGACAGCCGATGAGCGATGGATCGCTGGTCGGAGAGGTGGTTGACGGAATCCTGGAAGGTAGGAGATCCCATTGACGACAACTGCTGTAGCCGCAGTCCCCTTTGTCGATTTGAAAGCGCAATACCGGGCGGTCCGCTCGGAGATTGACGCCGCCATTCAGAGTGTTCTCGATCGAGCGGCGTTCATTCTGGGTGCTGAAACCACACAATTCGAAAATTCCTTCGCCGACTACATCGGCGCCAAATATGCCGTAGGCGTCAGTTCGGGTACCGATGCGCTCGAAATGGCGTTGCGCGCCTGTCACATCGGAGCGGGCGACGAGGTCATTACAGTGGCCAACACCTATATCGCGACCTGCGAGGCCATCACCTTCGCCGGCGCGAACGTGGTGTGGGTCGATGCCGATCCGCGAACCTACAACATCGATCCTTCGCAGATCGAGAAGGCGATTACAGCCAAGACCAGGGCCATCATTCCGGTCCACTTGTATGGGCAACCCGCCGAAATGGATGGCATCATGACCATTGCGCGCGCGCATCATTTGAAAGTAATCGAAGATTGCGCACAGTCCCACGGTGCGACCTATCGAGGTCGAAAGACGGGCGCGTTCGGCGATATTGCCTGCTTCAGCTTCTATCCCGGCAAGAACCTTGGCGCGTATGGCGATGCCGGAGCAGTGGTCACAAACGATGCGGAGATCGCGGATGGAATCCGGATGCTGCGGAATCATGGCCAGAAACAGAAGTATGTCCATCTCACCTTAGGCACCTGCCGCCGGCTGGACAATCTTCAATCCGCGGTGCTCAATGCCAAGCTTCCACACTTGGAAGATTGGAACCAACGGCGGCGCCGTGCGGCACGGCGGTACGACGCGCGGCTCGCGAAGATTGAAGGCATCGTGACGCCGTTTTGTCCCTCGCACGTCGAGGCCGTGTATCACCTCTACGTGATTCAGGTGCCGGACCGCGATCGCGTACAAGCGCGCCTGGCTGCTGATGGCATCGAAACAGGCATTCATTATCCAATCCCACTCCACGAACAGCCGGCATACAGTCACCTCGGCCACAGACCGGACGATTTCCCCGTTTCGCACGAGCTCGGTCCCCGCATTTTGTCCTTGCCGATGTTTCCCGAAATCACCGATGAGCAGATCGACTATGTCGTCGATCGGCTCGCTGCGGCTGTGCAATGACGGTTGGCATTGGCCTTGTCGGCGCGGGATATTGGGGGAAGAACCTCGTCCGGAATTTTGCTTCCGCAAACGGCGGCGAGTTGATCTCGATCTGCGATCTCGACCCCCGCAATCTGGACGCCGCCGCGAAATTGCATCCGCAGGCCCGCATGACGACGTCGATCGATACTGTGCTGGCCGATGGCCGCATTGCGGGCGTCGCCGTTGCCACGCCCGCGGAAACACATCGGGCGATCGTTGAGCGCTGCCTTGCGGCCGGTAAAGATGTTTTCGTAGAGAAACCGCTCGCCACGTCAGTGGCAGATGCTGCCGCTCTTGTGCAAAGTGCCCGGCTGGCAAACCGAATTCTGATGGTCGGTCATCTATTTCTCTATGACCGCTCGATTCAGTCGATGTTGGATCTCCTGCACACGGGTCGAGCCGGCGAGATTCGGTATGTCACTGTGACTCGGACCAGCATGGGAGGAACGGCACGGCTGGACACCAACATCGTCTGGGATGCGCTCATCCACGACGCTTATCTGATGCCGGCAATCATCGGACGACGTCCGGAAAGAGTGTCCGCCGTCGGGCGCGGCTACCTGAGCGAGCTGGAAGACGTGGTGTTTGCGTGTTTCGATTTCGGCGGCGGAGTAGTGACCGAGTGTTATGCCAGTTGGTATGCGCTCGACAAAATGCGTCAGATCACCGTCATCGGGTCGAACGCCATTGTGCGGCTCGATGAGTTCGCAGATCCGAAGCTGGTCCTTTATCGGCGTCGGTATGAGGCGAGCGATGAACGCGATCCACGCGGCCGGCTTCGTTGGCGTTGGATCGATGAAGGTGCCGAGCCATGTCCGGTCGAACGCGGGGAGCCATTGCGAGAAGAGTGTGAGCATTTCATTCACTGCGTGGCAACCCGTGAGACGCCACGCACCGAAGCGAAGACGGCCATGCTGGCTGTCGAGATCATCGAGGCCTGTCAAGCCTCTCTTCGCGGCGACGGACGGTGGGTCACCCTGGAGAATCCGCAATGAATGAAATGCGCTGGCAGCGCATTGCCGCAGACGTCAAGCTGGGTGAAGGTGTTCGCGTCTACGATTTCGTCAACCTGTACGGTTGCACGATCGGGTCCCATTCGCAGATCGGTCCGTTTGTTGAGATTCAGCGGGGGGTCACGGTCGGAGAGCGTGTGAAAGTGCAGAGCCATGCCTTCATCTGTGAAGGCGTCACGATCGAAGACGAAGTGTTCATCGGTCACGGGGTCATGTTCGTCAATGACGCGTATCCGCGCGCGCAATCGGCGGAAGGCGCTCCGCAATTTGTCGCGCAGAAGGTCTTGATTCGTCGAGGTGCTTCCATCGGGAGCAACGCCACCATCCTCGGCGGCGTGACAGTCGGAGAACGCGCCATTGTCGGTGCGGGCGCCGTGGTCACCGAGGATGTTCCGCCGGAAACAATCGTGGCAGGAAATCCGGCACGGGTTCTGCGCCGTATCAATGGAATTTCCTGAAGCGGCCGAAGATGGGTGGCGCGCTTACGATGTGTTGAAGCGCTTCATGGACATCGTGATTTCATTCTTCGTATTGGTTGCGGCTGCGCCGCTGTGTCTGCTCATCGCTCTGGCAATCCGGCTGACCTCGTCCGGTCCGGCACTCTTCCGGCAACGCGCTGCCGTGGGGCGCGGAGGCCGCCGGTTCACTCTCTACAAATTCAGAACCATGCGCGTCGACGCCGCCGACGCTGCGCATCGGGAAGCCATCGCTCGATTCATCAAAGGCGAAGCTGTCGCTCAGGAAAAGATCAACGGAGAATCACGTCCGGTTTACAAGATGGTCCACGATCCTCGTGTGACGCGCATCGGAGGACTTCTCCGGAAGAGCGGCCTCGACGAAATCCCGCAGTTCTACAACGTCCTTCGCGGCGACATGTCAATGGTCGGTCCGCGTCCACCAGTCCTATACGAGTACGAACAGTACGATGAACATCAGCGACGGCGGCTCTTGATTCGGCCGGGAATTACGGGGTTGTACCAGGTGACGGCGCGCAGCGAGGTTTCGTTTGAGCGCATGGTGGCTATCGATCTCGACTACATTCGACGGCGCTCGTTGGCGCTCGATGTGAGCATCATCCTGCGCACTCCATGGGTCATGGTGTCAGGGCGCGGCGCTTACTGATCTTGATCATTCGTCGGGCAGTCGTTCTCGGAGGGGGGAAGGCCAGCCGTCTTGCGGCCGTGGCCGGCGGAAGGCCGAAACCCATGCTGCCTGTCGGCGGACGTCCTTTGGTCGAACATACAATTCGACAGCTCGCCGCCAATGGCGTGCGCGAGATTGGAATGAATCTGTACCAGAATCCGGCGGCTGTCATTGACCATTTCGGCGACGGACAACGCTTCGATGTGCGGATGCATTACTCCATCGAACCGGAGCCGACCGGCACCGCCGGGGCGCTGCGGGCGTTCCGAGAGATGGTCGCCGACGAGCCGTTTTTCGTCATCTATGGAGACAACCTGACCACCTGTGATTTCAATGCACTCGCTCGCGCGCACGAGCGATATGGCGGTAAATCCACGATGGCTCTGTTCTGGCGCGACGACGTCACAAAACACAGTGCTGTAGAGGTCGCTCGCGACATGAGAATCCGTCGGTTCATCGAGAAACCAAAAGCGGACGAAGCTCCGAGTCACTGGATTAGTGCCGGTATGATGGTGCTGGATCCTGACGTGCTTCGTTACATCCCTGCCGAAGGTGCATATGACATCGGCTTCCATCTTTTTCCGGAGCTGTTGCGCGCCGGTGAGCCCGTCTACGGGTACTACATGCAGGACGGCGAAGGCCTCTGGTGGATCGATACACCTGAAGATTACGACCGCATCTCACGGTTATGCGAAAAAGGGTTTCCTCCATGAAGCGCTTGCTGGTTTTCTGCGTTCAGCGCGGGGCATCGATCCCGGGAGTGCGCGCCCTTCTCCGTCTGGCCGTGCGGCTGATCGCTCCTCGGCAGTATGTCGGCGCCGTGGGCGCTGTTGTGAATCAGGATGGGAAAGTGCTCCTGGCACGCCACTCTTATCGGACCGACTTCCAATGGGGGCTGCCGGGTGGATGGGTAGAGCGAGGAGAAGACCCCGCCAGGACCGTGGAACGCGAAATCGTCGAGGAGCTCAATCTGAATGTGGCCGTCGAACGCCTGTTGGTCTGCGGGCGGGTTCCCAAACTCGATCGGAGCATCGCCCCGGCGCATATCGGTCTGGCCTTTCTCTGTCGTCCGATCGGCCAGGAGGTCCGCACATCTCACGAGATCACTGCCGTGGAATGGATCGACCCGCTCAGCATTCCATATGAAATCGCGCCGTTTCAGGCGCGAGCGATCGCTGCAGTGCTCGAGGGGACAGGCCGCGGATGATGGCTGCGACTCGCCCTGCCATTGACCTCGTCGTTGGCGCCCGCCCGAATTTCATGAAGGCGGCGCCGCTGATCGATGTTCTCCGCGCCGTGCATCCTGATTGGAAAGTCCAGATCGTCCATACCGGACAGCACTACGACGAACGGATGTCCGACCTCTTCTTTCGGCAGCTCGCAATGCCGAGTCCCGCCGTCAATCTGGGAGTCGGATCGGGGACACAAGCCCAGCAACTGGCTAAACTGCTCCTGGCGTTGGAGGAGCAATTTCTCAGCGATAAGCCTGACCTGGTCATCGTGTTTGGTGACGTCAACTCCACCCTGGCAACAGCTCTGATCGCGAGCCGGCTCCTGATTCCTCTGGCCCACGTGGAGGCCGGCCTGCGCAGCTTCGATCGCACCATGCCGGAAGAGATCAATCGCACCTTGACCGATTCGTTGTCGGCCCTCCTTTTTACAACGGAGCGATCCGCAAACGAGAACCTGAGGCGCGAAGGCGTGCCCTCGGAGAGGATCCACTTTGTCGGCAATCTGATGATCGATACGCTGCTCAAGCACCTGGCACAGGCGGAAACGCTCCAGATGACCCGCACGTTTGGTCTGGAGCCGAAGCGTTACGGCGTGCTTACGCTGCATCGACCATCCAATGTCGACGATGAACAAGCGCTCGGGCGCATCCTCACCGCAATCCGTCAGATCGCCGCAGAGTTTCCGATCGTTTTCCCGGTTCACCCGCGCGCTCAGAGCCGAATCCATTCGATGGTCTCAAGAAGCGATTCCAATCTCCGCATGGTTGCGCCGCTGGGATATCTCGAGTTTCTCGGTCTGATGCGGGATGCCGCGGTAGTGCTGACGGACTCCGGCGGAATTCAGGAAGAGGCGTTCATTCTTCGCGTGCCGTGCGTCACGTTGCGGGAAAATACTGAACGCCCCGTGACGCTGACGGGCGGTGCAAACGTTCTGGTCGGGGCAGATTCGCGTCGCATCGTGGCGGAGGCTCTGGCCGCTTTCCGCGGCAAGCGGGTCCTTCCGGCTTCGGCGCCGGAAAATTGGGATGGAAAGGCCGCGCATCGCATCGTTTCCGTCCTGGAAGGATGGTTCGCCGCCGCTCTGGATCAGGATCCTGAAGTGCGGATGCAGGAGCAACGGACATGATTCCGCGCCGTTTTTTCTGGATCCTGGACTTCAGTATGGTGGCGTTTGCATTTTGTCTGGCTTACATCCTCTGGCCCGAATACCGACCGTTTCTCAACGGTGTGCACTTCGAATGGCTCTCCGGTCCTCTGCAGCCTCAGACCATTGTCGGCACGCTACCTCCATTCCATTCCATGATTTGGATTCTGGTCCTGGCTGGGATCGCTGCGGTCATTGCTCTGGAAATTGGAGAAGCCTATCGGCCGCTATTACAACAAAGCCGCGCACGTGTGGTGATTACATCGGTTGTCGCTCCAATTGCCGCCGGCTGCGTCATCACGCTGGTGCTGTTTTTCGAGAAGACTTCATCGTGGAGCCGGTTCTTTCTGATCTCGTTCATGGTCCTCGGCGCCGTTCTCCTGACTTTGTTCCGAATGTCACTCCGCCAATATTTTCATCGCCGCCGAGCGGCCGGGTTTTACACCAAGAATGTCTTGATCGTCGGACCGCGCGAGGTCGTTCGTTGGCTTCTGGATTACTTTGCCGAAGCGGTTCCGAAGACCGAATATCGCATTGCCGGATTCCTCGGAGTGCAGTCGGATCCGCATGACTTCGATCCGGGCGTGGCAATGCTTGGCCATTCGTGGGAGCTCGGAGACATTCTGATCCGATGTCCGGTGGATGAGGTGATTGCAGTGCAGCCGCAGAAAAACGGCGGCGACTGGATTCAAAGCGTTATCGAAAACTGTGATTCACTTGGGATCCTCCTGCGAATCGTTCCCCAGGGATTGTTGTTCGGAAAAACGCGGATCCTGCGCACGCTTTACCCGTTTCAACTGCTGCACCTCCCGGCGGTGGTCCTCGCTCCGCCGCACTTCGATTCCGACGCCATCTTCTTCAAGCGGCTGTTTGACATCGCCGTCTCGGTGGCCCTGCTGATCCTGTTGTCGCCTCTCTTTCTCCTGATCGCTCTTGCCATCAAACTCTCTGATCCGAAGTCTTCGGTGTTCTACCGCTGGAACGTGGTCGGGCGCAACGGCGTCCGGTTCACGGGCTTCAAGTTCACCACCATGCGTGCCGATGCCGAGGAACGTCGCAAGGAACTGCTCGATCTCAACGAGATGACCGGTCCGGTATTCAAGATGAAAAAGGATCCTCGCGTGACCCCGTTAGGCCGCTTTCTGCGCAAGTACAGCCTGAATGAACTGCCGCAGCTGTGGAGCGTCCTCAAGGGCGACATGTCGCTGGTCGGACCGCGACCCGCGTTTCCGCACGAGTTGGATGGCTATGGCTTTTGGCACAAACGCAAGCTGAGCATCCGCCCGGGAATCACATGCTTGTGGCAGGTCAGCGGACGCAACCGGATTTCGAACTTCGACGATTGGGTGAAGCTGGATCTGGAGTACATCGACAACTGGTCACTGTGGCTTGATTTCAAGATCCTTCTCCGCACCGCCTGGGCGGTGGTCGCGGGAACGGGTTCATGACGATGAAGGCGTTCGTCACTGGGGCGGCCGGTTTCATCGGAAGCAACCTCGTCGATCGCCTTTTAGCCGAGGGTCATGAAGTGGTGGGATACGACAATTACTCGACCGGCAGTGAGCACTTTCTGGAAGAGGCGCTCCGCAATTCGCGCTTTGAGGCGGTCAAGGGTGACGTGCTCAACGCCATCGCCATGGCCGAGGCCATGGCCGGCTGTGACATTGTTTTCCACCTGGCCGCGAACGCTGACGTGCGGTTCGGAGCCGACGATCCGCGCCGCGATCTCGACCAGAATACGGTGGCCACCTTCAATGTGCTCGACACCATGCGAGTTCTGGGGATTCGCCGCATCGCTTTCTCGTCGACCGGTTCGATTTATGGTGAGGCCGCTGTGTTTCCCACGCCCGAAGACGCCCCGTTTCCGGTCCAGACCTCTTTTTATGGTGCCTCCAAATTAGGAGCCGAGGGATTCATCGCCGCCTATTGCGAGGCATTCGAGTTTCAAGGGTACGTTTTTCGGTTTGTATCGATCCTGGGCGAGCGCTACACCCACGGTCACGTCTACGATTTTGTGAAGCGCCTCCGCGAGGATTGCCGGCGGCTGCGCGTCCTCGGCAACGGCAAACAGCGGAAATCCTATCTGTATGTCGGCGATTGCGTCAGCGCAATGTTGCTGGCGCTGGAACGGGCCGAAGGCAACTTCAATGTATTCAACCTCGGTACGGATGAATACTGCGAGGTGACCGACTCTGTCGGTTGGATCACCGAGCGCCTGGGCGTTCGGCCGCACATCGAATTCACCGGCGGCGATCGCGGATGGGTCGGTGACAATCCGTTCATCTTTCTTGATTGCTCCAGGATCCGTGCCCTGGGCTGGAAACCGACACTGTCGATTCGCGAAGGAGTCGAGCGTACTGTCGACTATCTCGTGAATAATCCGTGGGTGCTGGAGACGCGCCGATGAACATCTGCGTCGCCGGACTGTGGCATCTCGGGTCCGTCACTGCGGCATGCCTCGCCGCAGCGGACCATCACGTGGTCGGCTACGATCCCAACCAGGCTACGACCACCGATCTCAATAAAGGAAAGACGCCAGTCTTCGAGCAGGGGCTGTCGGAGTTGGTGTCGGCAGGAATGCAGCAGGGGCGTCTGCGATTCACCTCGGACCGTGCCGATGCTCTGCGGGACGCAGACATCGTGTGGATCACATACGACACGCCGGTTGATGATGATGACAATGCCGACTCCGAGTTTGTCCTGCACGAAGCCGAGTCGCTGTTTCCGTACATTGGCGACGACTGCCTCGTTCTGATCTCTTCGCAGTTACCAGTCGGTTCGACGCGGCGAATGGAGCAGCGCGCTGGTGCTCGGAAATTCTCATTTGCTTATTCGCCCGAGAACCTGCGCCTGGGCAAAGCAATCGAGACATTCATCAAGCCGGAGCGCCTGGTTGTCGGTGTCCGGCGTACGGAGGATCGCCCGCGTATTGCCGAGCTGCTGACGCCCTTCACTCCGCACATCGAGTGGATGTCGGTGGAGTCGGCAGAGATGACCAAGCATGCCCTCAATTCCTTCCTCGCCACGTCCGTCGCGTTCATCAATGAGATCGCCGGGCTTTGCGAGCGCGTCGGTGCTGATGCGAAAGAAGTCGAACGAGGATTGAAGAGCGAAAAAAGGATCGGTCCCCATGCCTACCTGGGTCCGGGTGCGGCCTTTTCAGGCGGAACCCTTGCGCGCGATCTGGTCTTCCTTTCGGGTCTTGGTCGGGAGCATGACGTCTCCACAACGTTGATCAGCAGCGTCAAGAGCAGCAATGATGTGCACCGGGAATGGCCACTCCGCCGCTTGCGCGAACTGCTCGGCGATCTTCACGATCAACGCATCGCGATATTGGGTCTGACATACAAGCCCGGGACGGATACTCTCCGCCGTTCTTCGGCGATTGAGTTGTGCCGCTCACTCGTCGAACAGGGAGCCAAAGTTACCGCCCACGACCCGGCTGTCAGCTCGCTGCCTGAGAATCTCACCGGCCGGATGCGTCTGGCGGAGAGTGCCCTCGGCGCGGCCGAAGGTGCCGCGGCTGTTGTGATCATGACCGAGTGGCCGGAGTACAAACTCATGAGTGGAGACGCCCTCGCCGAGGCTCTGGACGGACGGCGCCTGGTCCTCGATGCCAACCGATTTCTCGCCGGTCCGCTGGCCGATCACCCTCGAATCCTCTACGCGGCCGTCGGGAAGGCGATCTGATGCCATACGATCTCGCCGGTCGAATGGCCTTGATTACCGGAGCCACGCAGGGCCTGGGTCGTGCCATTGCCGAGGCCTACATCCACGCTGGTGCGTCAGTGGCAATCTGCGCTCGCGATCGCGTTTCGGTAGCCGAGGCAGAAAGCCAACTGGCTGTTCTTGCCGGAGACAGAAGTCGCGTCATTTCGCAGGTCGCTGACGTCGCGGATCAACAAGATGTCGAAGAATTTGTCGATCGAACAATTCATGAGTTCGGCCGCATCGACGTTCTCGTCAACAATGCCGGCATTTACGGACCGCTCGGAACGATCGACGAGATCGACTGGAGTGAATGGGCCCGGACAATCGAGATCAACCTCCTCGGATCGGTATTCGTATGTCGCGCCGTCGTTGCCCACATGAAACAGAATCGAAGTGGCAAGATCATTCAGCTCTCCGGCGGGGGTGCAACGAATCCGCTTCCTAACATCAGCGCTTATGCCGCGTCAAAGGCGGCCGTGGTTCGGTTCGCGGAGACACTCGCTGAAGAAGTACGAGAGTTCGGCATCGATGTCAATTCCATTGCGCCGGGCGCGCTCAACACGCGGCTTCTGGACGAAGTTCTGGCGGCCGGTCCGGAGCGGGTTGGAGTCTCGTTTTACGAGCGCTCACTCGCACAGAAGCAATCGGGAGGTGCGGGCTTCGAACGCGGCGCCGAGCTGGCTGTTTTTCTCGCTTCGCGCGCCAGCGACGGGCTCACCGGCAAACTGATCAGCGCGGTCTGGGATCCATGGAAAGACTTTCAGAGGCATCGCCACGATCTGCAAAAGAGCGATGTATACACGCTGCGCCGGATTGTCCCGAAGGACCGCGGCTTGACTTGGGGAGTGGAATGACGCTCGGCGTTGCAATTATCGGCTGTGGCAACATCGGGCAGAAACGAGCCAGAGCGCTCGGCGACGCACGGCTGGTGGCCTGTTGCGATTCAGTCCCGGATCGCGCCGAGGCCCTGGCTTCGAATCAGCGTGCGCTCGTGTGCCGCGACTGGCGCCAGACACTGGAACGCGACGATGTGGACATCATCATTGTCGCGACCACGAACGAATCTCTGGCTCCGATTGCATTTGCCGCCATTGAAGCCGGCAAGCACGTTCTGGTGGAGAAACCGGCGGCGCGCTCGGTGGATGAAATCGAGCCGCTGATCAAAGCGGCCGCCAGACAAAACGTGCGTGTGCGCGTCGGCTTTAATCACCGCTATCACCCCGCCCTGATACAGGCCCGTTCCATTGTCGATCACGGAGAGCTGGGTGAGCTGATGTTCGTCCGCGGCCGCTACGGTCATGGCGGTCGCCTCGGATATGACAAGGAGTGGCGCGCCGATCCAGCGCTCTCCGGTGGCGGCGAGCTGATCGATCAAGGTGTGCATCTCATCGATCTCGCGCACTGGTTTCTCGGCGCCTTCACCGTGGTCGAAGGTTTCGCCGCCACGTTTTTCTGGCAGATGCCTGTGGATGACAATGCTTTTCTGCTGCTTCGGACGGCATCCGATCGGGCTGCATTTCTTCATGTGAGCTGCACGGAGTGGAAGAATCTTTTTTCGTTTGAGATCTTCGGCCGCCGCGGCAAGCTCCAGATCGACGGGCTGGGAAGAAGCTACGGCGTCGAACGCCTCACGTTCTATCGAATGCTCCCGGAAATGGGACCACCGGAGAGCAGCAGTTGGGAGTACCCGAGCGGCGATGACTCGTGGGCCGTGGAATTCGAAGAATTCATCGAGGACATCGAGCAGCGCCGCACGCCATCCGCAGGCCTGATTGAGGCGCGCGCCGCGCTCCAGATCGTCCAGAAGGTCTATCAGCGATCCGCTTATGATCATAGCCCGCAGCCCGCTTAGGATCACGCTTGGCGGCGGTGGCACGGACCTGCCGTCGTACTTCCGTGAACACGGCGGATTCCTCATTGCGGCCGCCATCGACAAGTACGTCTATGTGACGGTGATGCGGCCTTTCGTGCCGGGCATCTATTTGAAGTATTCCCAGCTCGAGCACGTGGAACAGGTGGACGAGGTCCAGCACCCGATCATCCGCGAAGCCGTTCGCTCGCTGAACTTCCGAACACCGCAGGTCGAGATCACTACGCTTGCGGACATTCCGGCGGGCACAGGCCTGGGATCATCAGGCAGCTTCACCACCGCACTGTTGAAGGCTCTTTATGCCCACCGCAGAAAAACCATTCTGCCGAGTGACCTTGCACGCCTTGCGTGCGAGATCGAAATCGACCGTCTGCAGGAGCCTGTTGGGAAACAGGATCAGTACATCGCCGCTTACGGCGGCATTACGTGCTTCCGGTTCCATCAAGATGAGAAAGTGGAAGCGCACCCTTTGAGAATCAGCATGGATACCATGTTTGATCTCGAGGACAATCTGCTGCTCTTCTTCACAGGCTTCGCCCGAACTGCGGGCAGCATCCTGAAGGATCAGCAGGCCCGCAGCAGCCGTCGCGACGCCGACATGTTCGCCAATCTCCATTACGTCAAGGAGCTCGCTTGCCGCAGCGAAGACGCGCTCGTCAACGGCCGGACCGCCGATTTTGGAGCACTGATGCACGAGCATTGGGAACATAAGAAACGCCGATCGGAAGGAATGTCCAATCCTCAAATCGATGAGTGGTACGAACTGGGGATGAAGAACGGCGCGATTGGCGGAAAGCTGGTTGGCGCGGGCGGAGGCGGATTCCTGATGTTCTATGCCGAGGACAGAAATCGCCTTCGCCACGCGATGACACACGCTGGACTCGAAGAGGTCCGTTTTCGGTTTGATTTCGAAGGGACGAAAATTCTGCTCTCGTGAACTCAGGAGGTTCCGTGACCCAAACCCTTGCCAACTTGAACGTGAAGCTTTTTGCTGACGGTGCCGACAAGGCCGGAATGTTGGAGATGTATCGCAAGCCGTTTGTGAAGGGCTTCACTACCAATCCGACCCTGATGCGCAAAGCCGGCATCAACGATTATCGAGGGTTCGCTCGCGAGATTCTGTGGGCCATCCCCGACCGGCCAATCTCATTCGAGGTTTTTTCCGACCAATTTGACGCCATGGAACGTCAAGCCAGGGAAATCGCCACCTGGGGATCGAACGTCTACGTCAAGATTCCCGTCACGAACACAAAACGGGAGCCGGCGTACGAGCTGGTGAGACGCCTTTCGCACGACGGCGTCAAAGTCAACGTCACCGCCATCCTGACGCTCGAGCAAGTCCGGGTGGTTGCCGACGCGCTTGAAGATGGCGCTCCGAGTTGCGTGTCGGTATTCGCCGGTCGCATTGCCGATACGGGCGTGGATCCTGTGCCTCTCATGGCGGAGGCCGTGCGGACCCTGAAAGGCGTTCCAAGTGCTGAATTGATCTGGGCCAGCCCGCGTGAGCTGCTCAACGTGTTTCAGGCGGATTCGGTGGGCTGTCACATCATTACGGCAACGAATGACATTCTGAAGAAGCTTGATTTGATCGGGCGCGATCTCGCCGATTACTCGCTCGACACCGTCAAAATGTTTTATAACGACGCCCTGCAGGCGGGATTCACGCTGGAAATCCCGGCGTCCGCCGCCACTCATTGAACCGCGAGTCGTTAATCCAACCACCATTCTGGAGAGTGGCTGCTGCATCGGCGGCCGCTTTTCTTTTGCGATGGGAAATCGTGTTTCTGCTCGCGATCTCGCCGATATTTCTGTTCCCGCCGCTCGGTAGACACATCATGATCGCGATCGTCCTGCTCCCCCTTGTATGGGCTTGTGCCGTGATGACAACCCGTCAGGCGATCCCGGCAACGCCGTTCGACGGCACTCTGGCGCTGATCCTGATCATGGTGCTCGTGAGTCTGTGGGCAACGTACGACGTTTCCTTCAGCGCCGGAAAAGTCCTCGGCGTGGTGTTCGGGATCGCGTTCTATTTTGCGATTGTGCGCCACTTGTCGAGTGCTTCAGCGTTGAAGACCGCGCTGAACGTTTTCGTCCTTGCAGGTGTCGGCGTAGCGCTCGTCGGCATCCTTGGCACAAACTGGATCTGGAAAGTCAGTCTGATCGGGTCGATTACCGCCCACCTTCCGGCATTGATTCGAGGCATTCCCGGCCAGGCGGAAGGCTTTCAGCCGAATGCCATCGCCGGAGCGCTGGTCATGTTTGTTCCGCTCCAGATCGCTCTCGTGATGACCAACCGAGGATTGGATCGACTATTACACTGCGGGGCTCTGGCTTTTACCGGCGGGACCGTCGTTCTGACGCAGTCGCGCAATGGGTGGCTGAGTCTCGGCGTGGCGCTCTTCGTGTGGATGTTGTGGTACGGAAGACGCTCGCGCGGCATTGCCATCGCACTGATTGCGATCGGCCTCGTCACGGCGGCTTTCTCACTCAGCCGCATCGAGTCGCTGGTGGGCGGCGGCCTCCGCGACGACCTTGCCGGCCGGCTCAAGCTGTGGTCACGCGCCATTGACGCCATAGCGGACTTTCCACTGACGGGCATGGGCATGAACACTTTCCGCCGCGTCATGCCCGTGCTGTATCCGGCGTTTTCGACGTCGTCCGATGCTGATGTTGCACACGCGCACAATCACTTCCTTCAGGCGGCGCTCGACCTCGGCATTCCTGGTTTGATCGCATATCTTGCGATCTGGCTCGGAATCGCGGATCTGTTGATGGCGGCCGAACGCCGCGCAACCGACCGCGGCGGCCGGCTGATTGCAAGCGGGTTTGGCGCCGGAATGCTGGCCTATTTTCTCTTTGGCACGGCGGACGCGATCGCGCTCGGCGCAAAGCTCGGAATCTTTTTCTGGATCGCGCTTGCACTGATTACAGCGATGCATAAGGTCGTGAAGCCGGCATGATCGACTGGCGTCTCGTGCTCGCCAACGCCGTCTGGATTCTGGGCGCGGCGATTTTCCTCTGGACGTGGAGCTACGACAGATTGCGCGTTGCCGGCAGCATGGGCGAAAACGGGAGAACAGTCCGTTGGGTGGCGCTTTGCCTTGTGTGCGCCGGGCAGGCGCTGCTCGGTAATCATTGGTGGCAAGTTACGGGCTGGATCGCTCTCGGTTTTTGGAGCGCGGCACATCTGATGCCTTACAGGAGATTTGCCGGGTGACCGCGTTTCTCGGAATCGACTGGAAGGGCCGGCTGCGGAATGCGGCGCCACAAATGATTGTGGGCGCAATCATTGGGACAGCCGCTCTGGTTCTCGCGTTTCGGGGAGTGGACTGGCGCGCTGTCGGCCATGCTCTGCTCCGCATGGACGCGACGTTCACAATTCTCGCTTTGATTTTAGTCGCAGTGTCGATTCTGCTGGGGGTCATCCGCTGGTGGCTGCTCTTTACGCCCAATCGTCAGGGGATGAGTTTGTCGGCGCTGGCCGCCGCTCTTCTCGTCGGGCAAACGGCAAACATGATGATTCCCGCGCGGATTGGCGAGCTCGCTCGCGCGTACCTGATCGGTACCCGTGAGCATGTCAGCAAAACCCGGGTGCTGGCGACGATCGTGATCGAGAAAGTCGCCGATCTGATCGTTTTCGCGGCTTCGATTGGAGTCCTGCTCGTGATGATGTCGCTACCGCACTGGATGGCGCAGTCGGGGCTTGCATTTGTTGGAACGACTGCCGCGATCGTTTTGGTGACTTTAGCATTGACGTTCTGGAGTCCGCAGCTACTCGAGATCAGCGGCCGGCTGGCTGCGCGTCTTCCGGAGCCATGGCACCACCGTCTGGTCGGGTTTGCGCATGCAGCTCTCGGCGGCCTGCGATCCCTGCGCGGCTGGAGACTGGGAAGCCTCATCTGGCTTCTCTCGAGCGCCATCCTGTTGTCCTCGATCGGCACGAATTACCTTCTTTTTCATGCGGTCGGCCTCTCGCTGCGGCCGGTGGCTGCCCTGTTCGTCATGGTCGTGCTCCGGATCGGGCAGGCGCCCCCATCGCTTCCCGGCAAGATCGGATTGTTTCAGTACCTGACAGTCATTGCCCTGGCCGCGTTCGGGGTGGATCGGACAGAGGCGTTGACCTACGCATTCGCTCTCTATGCCATCGCAGTACTTCCTGTGCTCGTGGTGGGCACGTTATGCGCCGTCGGTTTTCGCTGGTCACGTCCGGCCGCCGCCGTAGCATAGTGGTGTGCGGATCTGGTTGATCAATCCTTACGGTCCCGTTCCGGGCGAGGGATGGCGCGATTATCGATTCACTCTCATGGGCAGAGCGCTGGCCGCCCGCGGACACGACGTGACCTGGTGGACGTCGAATTTTGCGCATCAATCCAAACGCTATCGAAACGCTTCGCACGCGAATGACTTCAAAGTCGAGCTCGTGCCAACGCCATCGTACAAAGCAAACATCGGTCTGGGCCGATTGTGGTTCGAGTTCCAGTTTGCCCGCAGACTGATTGCTCAGGTGCGGTCTGCCAGAGGGCCGGATGTCATCCTTGCCGCGGATCCTCCGCAGTTCAGTGGCTGGGCAGGTCGACGACTCGCCGAAGCGCATCAGGTGCCATTTGTTATCGACTGCCTTGACCTCTGGCCTGAGCTCTTTGTCAACATTGCACCGGCACTCTTCCGGCCGTTCGTCCGGCTGGCAGTCGAGCCTCTATTCGCTCTCAGGCGAAAAAATGTTCGTGCTGCGTCGCTGACCATTACGGTCGCGGATCGTTATCGTGTTCCGCTCGAGCGCGACGGCGCCCGGCGACTCCTCACGATTCCCATCGGAGTCGACATTTCCAGCTTTCCCGAGCGGCCGAACATTGCGAGCGGTCCATTGAAGGTGGTCTACGCCGGCACACTGGGCGTAGCGTACGATCTGATGACCGTTCTCGAGGCGTTCGATATGTTGCAGCGCGACGGCATCGCAATTGACCTGATCGTTGCAGGGCAGGGTCCACTCGAGCAACGTCTTCGCGCCACGGCGAAGGACATGAAGCTCGAGAACGTGCACTTCATCGGTGCCCTAGCAGCCAGCGAGTTAGATCGGGTGTACAGATCTGCCGGCGTTGGGCTGGCACCGTATACCCGAGCATCGACTGTGGCGGCTCCGGTGAAGATTTTCGATTACCTCGCCGCCGGTCTGCCGATCGTGACATCGCTTCAACACGATCTTGGCGGCGCCGCCCTGCGCTACGAAGCTGGTGATCCGGATTCATTGCGAGATGTTCTGTCCACGCTGGCCGATCACCGCGATCGTCTGCAGGAGATGTCGACGGCTGCGATCGCGCTCCGACCGCAGTTCGATGCTCGCGTTCTCTATGATCGGTTGGCTGCTGAGATCGAGGCAGTCACGGTCCGATGAACGTCCGGCCGATGGAAAGCAGCGATCTGCCGGGTGTGGTCAAGACCCATCTGGAGGCCTTTCCTCAGTTTTTTCTGTCCTCTCTTGGCCCTCGATTTCTTCACCATTTCTATGCCGCGATCCTCGGCGATCCCACGGGCATTGCAATGGTGGCCACAGAGAATGGAGCTGTGGTCGGCTTTGTCGCGGGAACCTCGCAGCCCACCGGTTTTTACCGGCGTTTTCTTTTTCGCCGATTCGTCTCCGTGTCTCTATCGTTGTTCTCACCGCCGGTCACGAAACCCAAGACGCTGTTCGCGGTCGTCCGTCGGGCTCTGCGGCGAACGACGGGCGTGCGTGTTCCCCGCGCCGCCGAGTTGATGTCGCTCGCAGTCGCGCCGGCGTATCAGAATCGAGGGATCGGCCGCGGCCTGACCACCGCGTTTGTGAGCGCGACCAGGGACAGAGGTAGCCGCGCGGTGTGGTTGACCACCGATGCGTTTGACAATGAGCGTGTCATGCACTTTTACGAAAACGCCGGCTTCGAGCGCACGCGAACTTTCACAAATTCGGAAGGCCGTGTAATGCATCACTACATGAAGCGCGAACCGGAGTTCGTTGCTTTTGCGCGGCCGGATGTCGGAGATGAAGAGATCGAAGCCCTCCGCAAAGTCATTACATCGGGATGGTTGACGACCGGCGAGCGCGTCCATGAATTCGAGCGGCAATTTGCGGCCGCCGTGGGCGCGAAACGCGCGGTGGCCTTGAACTCCGGAACGGCCGCACTGCACCTGGCGTTGGACGCCATCGGACTGCAACCGGGCGATGAAGTCATTATCCCGGATTACACATTCACCTCCACCGCTGAAGTGGTCTTGTACTTCAATGCCCGGCCCGTCATTGTCGATGTCGATGCCCGCACGCTGAACATGGATCCGCTCGCATTTGAAAAAGCGATCACGCCGCGCACGAAGGCGGTCATCCCCGTGCATTTCGGCGGCTTGTCCGCTGATCTCGATGCAATCTGTGGCATCGCGAAACGCAATGGATTGGCGGTCATTGAAGACGCGGCGCACGCGTTTCCCACGCGTTATCGGGGCCGGACGATTGGCAATACCGACGGCATGGCCTGTTTCAGCTTCTATGCGACGAAGACCATTACGACAGGTGAGGGAGGCATGCTCTGCACGAATTCAGATCAATACGCAGATCACGCCCGCATTATGTCGCTGCATGGAATCAACCGGGACGCCTGGAGCCGATACCGAACTGAGGGATCTTGGTTTTACGAAGTTATAGCCACCGGCTACAAGTACAACATGACCGACATTGCCGGAGCTGTGGGCCTGACACAGTTGGCCAAGGCGGAGCGGATGCACCAGCGACGCCAGGAAATTGCCGGGCGCTACAATGCATCGCTGCCGGCGGACGTCCTGGAATTGCCCGCGTATGATGCGATCGGCGACCACGCGTGGCATTTATATGCCGTAAGGCTGAATCTTGAACAATTGAAGATCAGCCGAGAAAGTTTCATCGACGAGCTGCGACATGCCGGTGTCGGCAGCAGCGTGCACTTCATTCCTCTTCATCTGCATCCGGTTTATCGCAACGCGCTGAACCATGCTGAAAACGACTTTCCGGTCAGCGTCTCTCAGTTCCGCCGTGAGATCTCTCTGCCGATCTACTCCGCGATGTCCGACGACGATGTCGACAGCGTCATCGACGCAGTATTGAGCGTCGCGAAGAGGTTTCACGTGTGAGGCGTGTCTTCGATTGCACAGTCGCGCTTCTTGGGCTGCTGCTTCTCTCGCCGGTTCTGGTAGTAGTCGCACTGGGAGTCAAGCTGACTTCTGACGGGCCCATTCTCTATCGAGCCCGGCGCGTCGGGCTCAGGCGTACCTCCTTTGTTTTGTATAAATTCCGTACGATGACCCATGGTGCGCAGGGACCTGCGATTACGCCTCAGAGAGATGCCCGAATCACGCGTTTCGGGGCCTTCCTCAGGCGCACGAAAATCGATGAGCTCCCGCAGTTGCTGAATGTGATTCGCGGCGACATGGCGTTGGTGGGTCCTCGGCCCGAAGACGAGGCTTACGTCCAGTATTACAGTGCGAACGAATTGCGCGTTCTCGATGTTCGACCTGGCATCACCAGTCCGATGTCATTACAGTTTCGGCGCGAAGAAGAGCTCCTGCATGGTGTCGACTGGCATGACAGATACATCAATGTCATTCTCCACGACAAGCTGCGGGGAGAACTCGAGTACCTGCAGCGAAGGACTTTCTGTTCCGATCTCGCTGTATTGCTTCGAACGCTGAGACCTCTGTGACTAGATGCCGAGGAGGTAGGGATATCGCTTGCGAAGCAGGTCAGTGAGCTCCGACCTGACGTCGTCCGGCAAATCGCTCAAGTACGCTCGACTGAAGCGCACCGCCGTCAGCAGGTCGGCGACAGCCGCTGGCCGCTGCTTCAGCTCCAGCTCTACGACGCCGAGGTTGTAGTAAAGCTCGGGGCGGCGATCGTAAGAGAGCGCGAGCCGGTACATCGCCGCGGCGTCTTCCAAACGGCCGAGGGAGCGATAATTTGCGGCTGCCAGCATGTAAAGATTCACATTCGACGTTCGTGCCGTAAGACATGGCGCGAGCCGATCGAGATTTGCATGCGCGATGGATGCTGCCGAGTATGGGTTGGACTGGCTCATCTCGAGCGCCCGCAGAGTCGACCGCTCCGCTCGCTGGGCGATCCCATCACACACAAGGGGTTCGTAAAACCATTCGCGAAACGCCAACGTCCACACCGCAATCGAGCCGACAGCCAGGACTGCGATTGCCGCGCGCCAACCGACCATGTGTTTTCCGAAGGAAAAACGCATTACCGGGTGGACTTCCGCCACTTCGCTCCAGGAAATGCAGAGCGCCGCGGCGTACAGAATTCCGATCGTCACAGCGGTCAGATGCAGCGGAAAGTGCGCGAGCGCGAGGACAGCAATCGAGACAACAAGCGGCAGTGCGAGGATTCGCGCCAGGTTTTCACGTTGATCCATTCCCTCCCGGCGGTGCCGCAACGAAACTGCCACCACAACACAGAGAGCGATCGCGAAAATCGCGTAGCCGACGATTCCACCCTCCGCCGCAATCTGCAGATGATCGTTGTGCACCTCGGCGAAATTGAACAAATGGCTGTAGGCCCTGGCGAGCTCCGGATGACGCGCTTCCACCGCAAGTTTGTACGGGTAATATTCCCAGCGGAAGGCACCCGGCCCGACGCCGACGATGGGGTGGTCAGCGAACATACTGGCCGCAGCCAGAAATGGTGTCACGCGTCCGGAGAAGGCGGTTGCGTAGTCGTGCGACCGAATCGCCGTCACTACCTCCGTCAAGCGCGATCGTAGCGGTGCGAAGCCGAGGACGACGGCAATGGCACCGACCGCGGTAAGAGCGCCGAAAATCAAGCCGGTGCGCCATGAACGCATGAATCCCAGCACCAGGAGGCCGGCTGCGCAGGCAGCCATGGGGGTAAGAGTTCCTGTGGCGATGCCCGCCAGCAACAGCAGTGCTGCCACTCCCCACAGCATGCGAAGTCTGACGTCTGTCAAAAAGAGAGCGGCAGCGACGATGGCCGGAACGACGAAAAAGCTTCCAACGTCGTCAGGATTTCCAATCAGCGCCGTGTAACGAAAGTGCTCGGGAACTGACTCCTCGAAGCGGATCGGGTTCCAGATGTGAAAACGCTGTAGCAGAAAAACGGCGGCGTTAATGATCGCCGGGACCAGCAGCCACGCCATCACTACCGGCGAGCGATCGCGACCGAGCCAGTCGACGGCGCAGGCAAAGACCGCAGCGCTCGCGATCCAGGTCAGCGACGCGAAACTCACGGCGCGATTTGAGGAAAGAAAACAGGCCATGGACGTCCACAGGACCGCAGCCCCTGCGATTGCGGGCACCGTTCGCAGGTTCAAGGGGGCCATGCCATCTCGCCGGAAAACAAATGAAATGGCCCAGCCGGCAGCGATCAGAATCGCGAGCGCCACGAAGACGGTGTCCTTGGGGAGCCGCAAGGCATCGTGACCGGAAGTAGCGACGATGCAGGGCACCACCGTCACCCCGATGAGCACCAGCAGCCAAATGGCGGCGGAGGCCACAGGCTTTGAACGGCGGCTGGCGCTAATCACAGTCAGTTGTCGACGCGCGTGGCGTGCAGCCGCGCCACCGGAACCGCGGCCGGATAAGCGGCTGGAATCTCGCGTTCGGCGGGGTATTCGGGGATGAGCTCCTGCAGGACGCGATTGACGGCCTCTGAATTCATCGCCACCGCCGCACCCAGGCGCTGGAGCCAATCGCGGACGATAGTAGCCGATGGCTGACGCACCGCCACCATCATGACCTGGGGGTGCTCGGTTGCATGAAGCGAGTCACCTTCGGCGGTCACCTCTTCGTGGAGCTTCTCTCCGGGTCGAAGTCCCGTATAGACGATCGGGATTTCGTCGACGCTGTGGTGAGACAACTGGATCATGTCTCGCGCCAGATCTTCGATCCGAATGGGCTCGCCCATGTCCAGCATGTAGACGTTTCCGGACTGACCGATGGCTGCCGTCTGCAGGACCAGCGAGATCGCTTCCGAGGACCGAATGAAATAGCGAGTAGCCTCCGGATGGGTAATCGTCACGGGTCCGCCGGCTGCAATCTGCTCGAGGAATAGCGGGACGACGCTTCCAGACGACCCGATCACATTGCCGAAGCGGACAACCATGACACTCATGTCGGCGGTATTCACCATGTCCAGCAGGCTGACTTCCGCGGCGCGCTTGCTTGCTCCCAGGACGCTTGTCGGGTTGACAGCTTTGTCGGTGGAGATGAACACAAATCGCTCGACACCGGCGGCGGCGCACTGTTCCGCGAATCGTCGCGCCACCAGACAGTTGTTCCGCACGTACTCGACCGGATTCTGCTCACCGAGAGGAACATGCTTGTGAGCGGCCGCGTGAACCACGAGATTCGGTTGAATGGTGGTCAGCAGCGGCCCGACGTTGGCACAATCCACAAGGTGCGGGTGCACGGTTCCCTTCGCCCAACCAACCTCCTGCTCCAGCCGCCGAAAGCATTGATACAGAGCGATCTCGGAATGCTCGATCAGATGAAGCTCCGCAGGAGCGTGCTTAACAATCTGAAGGGCAAGCTCCGCCCCGATGCTGCCGCCGGCGCCTGTTACTACGACTCGCGCGTCGCGGAGGAGGTCACGGACCTTCTCGTCGGCCATTTGAATTTGTTCACGTCGCAGTAGATCGTCGACGTTTACCGGACGGAGATGAGTGACCTGGACTTTTCCGCTGACCAGTTGATCGATTCCGGGAACGGTGCGGAAGGGAAGCCCCGCGTCGCGCAAGTGATGAATGATTTCACGGATCCGGCGTCCACTGGCGCTCGGGATTGCAAGAAGGACTTCGTCGGCGTTCGTATCGGACGCGATCTTGGCGACCTCTGCAATCGGGCCGCGGACCTCGACTCCGCGGATATGGGAGTGCCATTTAGCCCGCTGGTCGTCGACAAAGGCGATAATTTTCATCCCGAGCTGCGGCCGATGCTGAAGCTCGCGCGCCAGAGCTTCCCCGGCATCGCCGGCGCCGATGATCAGGATTCGCTTTGACGCGTGCGGTTCATCCTTGCGGGTAAGGTCCTTTGCAATTCGAACGAACACGCGTGCCGCGAAGAGGGCCAGAAGCGTAAAGGCCCAATCGATGAGCAGAACCGCTCTCGAGACACCGAAAAGCGGCTGAAAATGAACTGCCTTTCCGACATACCAGATCAGGAACAAGACTGCCACCGAGGAGGTGACACCGGCAGCCAGCCGGACGACGTCTGATGTTCCGACATATCGCCACCAACCGCGATAGAAACCGAAAGCCGCTGCCACCGCCAGTTGCACGAGAACTGCGTAGGGCAAGCTGGCCCGCATGACCACGGCGTATGGCTGCGGCATTGAAAAATCGAATCGCACCAGCCACGCGAAGACGTAGCAGGCAGTGAAGACGGACGCGTGGAAGGCCAGCAGGACGAAGACCCGGCCGATCGTGATACGGCGCAGAAGGGCATCGAGAAGGGAGCTATCTTTCTTCATTACAAGGGGAAGCGTGGCCATTATAAAGGCGTTATTGAACAGAACAATAAGTTTTCTTGGGCCGCATGAATAACGCCACGCCGATCAAGTCCTTCTCCCGCGATGAGCTTTTGCACTTCGTGAAAGAGAACGTCCGCAACCTCCTCGAGGATGAGGCCCTGGCGGTGTTCGAGAATCCGTATGTCACGCCGGCGATCTGCCAATCGATCGCCCAGACTCAGCGGTTGACCGGATTCTATTCCGTACGGTTGCGGCTGGTTGCCCACAAACAAACGCCACAGGCGCATTCGGTCAAGCTGATTCACTACCTTCACTGGACCGATCTGGTCCGGCTGTCGGTCGACGTGAAGGTCAGTGCGCCTGTTCGCCGCGCGATCGACACGATCCTCGTCAACCGCGTTGACAAGCTGACCCTCGGTGAGCGAATCACGTCCGCCAAACGGTGCAGCTATGCGCTGATCAAAGCGTTTCTCTTCGATCCGGATCCGAAGGTCTTCGAGGCCCTCCTGGTCAACCAGCGTGTGCGCGAGGATGATCTTCTCGTGGTCGCCAACAGTGATCGCTCTTCACCCGCGCAACTGCAGTTGCTGGCGGCCGACATCAAGTGGTCGTATCGGTATGCCATTCGTAAGGCCCTGGTGATGAATCCCCTGACGCCGCGCTCTTCGGCAGCCTCTCTGCTGCGCTCTTTGACCGCCCGCGATCTGAGGATGATCCACGACCACCCGGGAACCTCCGTGTACGTCCGCCGCTGCATTGAGACCCTCCATCCCGCGGATTACAATCTTGCCCCCCATGCCTGAGCAGACCCCGCAGCCGTACTCCGAGCTCGCGTCGTTTGGTGAGGAGTTGCGGCGTGAGAGGGAGATTCGCGGCATTTCCCTGAAGGAAATCGCCGATGCCACCAAGATCAGCAAGCGTTTTCTGGAGGCCATCGAGCGCAACGATCACAACACGCTGCCCGCTCCGGTCTTCACCCGCGGCTTCATCCGCGAATACTCCCGCTACCTGGGCCTCAATTGCGACGAAATCGTCAATCGCTATAACTATGCCGCCGCCGGCGACGATCGCATTGAAAAATCGCCGCACCTCGAGCGTCTGGCGCACCGCGAGCCGCCCGACAAAAAAGGCATCCCCCCTCCGTATGCGCGCATCGACCGCAACGTCTACGTTCTAATCTTGATCATCGCGGCGCTTGCGGCCACGATGTACATCGCGTTCCGGCACAAACGCGCGCTGGCCGAAGCGGCGCGGATCGAATCGGCGATCGCTCCTACACGGCCGCGTCTAACGCCATTGAAAACCGCCGCCGAGGCCGGCGGCGCTCCACGGGGGGTCAAAGAGCCGATGCGGCTGACCATCGATGTCGACCACGCCTCGGTCGTCACACTCGATGCCGATGGCAAGGAAGTCATCAACGAGACTTTGCGCCGCGGCGAGCATCGCGTCGTCGAAGCGATCGACTCCTTTCATTTTCGGACGGTCGGCAACGCGGGCGGAGTCCATCTAACCCTGAACAACATTCCATTGCAGCCGTTAGGCCGTGAAGGCGAAGTGATCCACGATCGCGTTTTCGGCCGCGGAGATCTCCGGACAACCGAATGAGCAGCGCCACTCCCACGGAACTCAGCGCCGGCGTGGTCATCGCACGCATTGAAGCAGGCGGCTATCCACGCGACGTGGTGGCCACCATCGCGCGCGGATTTCTTCCGCTGGCTCAGGAAGATCTCATCGCGGTGCTCTCTTTTCTCGCGCTTTCTTCGGACACAGAGATCGCGCAACTGGCGCACGACGCACTGAAAGATGTTCCGCTTCGCAGCATTCTGGCATTCGCCGCCAACGAAGAGTCCTCTCCCGACTATCTCAGCCTCCTCGTCCGCGCCACCGAAGATGCCTCGGTGCTGGAGGCGCTGATTCGAAATCGAAGCGTGCCGGATGCCCAAATCGTCGAGCTGGCCGCGCGCGCCGATCCTCACGTGCAGGAGGTCATCGTCATCAATCAACTGCGCATCCTGCGCGCGCCGCAGATTCTCGATGCCCTGCTCGCGAATCCCCGGCTGTCGGCGGAAGCGCGCCGCCGGGCGCTGGAAACGCGCGAAGAATTCTTCGACAAGAAAGCCCGGCTCGAAAGACTCGCCGAGGAGGAAGCCGCCGAATTTCTCGATAACCAAGAGATTCAGGATCTCCTCGAGAAAGCGCAGGCCGAGGACGCGGCTGGTGTCCCGCCGGTCGCTGTGGAGCTGAGCGAAGCGGAGAAGAAGGATTCGTCCAAGCTGACGATCTTTCAACAAATCCTGAACATGAGCGTAGGGGAGAAAGTCCAGCAGGCATTCAAGGGCGGAAAGACATGGCGCACGATCCTCATCCGGGACCGCAACAAGCTGGTCTGCAGCGCGGTCATGCGCAACCCCCGGATGAGCGAGAGTGAGGCCGAGGGCATCGCCGGCATGCGCAACGTGGACGACGAGGTTCTTCGTCTCGTCTCCACCCGTCGGGACTGGATGTCGAAATACAACATCGTTATTGCACTGGCGCGCAATCCCAAGGTGCCCATAGGAGTTGTCGTCCCCTTGATCAATCGTTTAACCTTACGAGATTTGAAAATGTTGAAGGACGACAAGGGGGTCAGTGAAGTCGTCCGCTCCATGTCTCGCAAGCTCTTCCAGCAGCGGAGCAAAAAGTCCTGAATGAAAATCAACTACTACGATGTGCTCGGCGTCGATCGGTCGGCCTCCGAGGAGGACATTCGGGAACGTTTCCGCAAGATGGCTCGGGAGAATCATCCCGACCGCGTCAAGGGAATTGACAAGGCCGAAGCGGAGCGAAAGTTCCAGACGCTCACCGAAGCCGTGAACATCCTGACCAATCCGGCAAAGCGCAAGCAGCACGACGCCGAGCTGAGCGCCGGCATCAGCAAGACCTCCGCGGATTTCGGCCAGGTCGCGAAAGTCTACATGTCCAAGGGAGTGAAAGCCTTCAAGGAAGGAGATATCCGCGCCGCCTACGAAAACTTCGACATGGCCGTCAAACACAATCCGAATGACGCCAAGGCTTTTCACTATCTCGCCTTGTCCGCGAGCCGGATTCCCGCTTACCAGAGGCAGGCAGTGCAGGCGATTGAGAGCGCCGTTCAACGCGAGCCGGTGAACGCCACCTATCTCAAAGATGCCGGATTGATCTGCAAGCGCGCCGGTCTGGCGGCCAAGGCGGAACGCTATCTGAACGAAGCGCTCAAATGGGATCC
>Ga0070707_100000323_pt1 | contig 47041 bp, 41 predicted proteins | sample KBSK5502metaG_FD_65468 | JGI IMG/M metagenome (GOLD analysis project Ga0070707, IMG submission 65468) | Corn, switchgrass and miscanthus rhizosphere microbial communities from Kellogg Biological Station, Michigan, USA - KBS K5-50-2 metaG | ecosystem: Host-associated > Plants > Roots >... | reverse complement strand
GCCCTGGAGGGTGATCTGCACTGTATCGCCCGGCAGATTGATTCTCTCGTGCACCCGGGCCGCCACGCCAACCCGTCCTAGAAACCGCTCGGGGTCGAGAACATCGTCGTGATCGCCGCTTGCCACTACCAACCCAACGATTAATCCCGATTGCTCGTTGGCTTTGAGCAGAGCGAGGTTTTCGGGAGCGCCCATCTGCACGGCAATCGTGCCAAGCGGATAAACAATGGTCGATCGAAGCGCCATGAGTGGCAGCGTCGAGGGAATATCAGCCTGCAGGATGTCGTCTTTGCGCTGGGCGGGCGGCATTCAGTTCCTCTGTTGCGACGTAACTCTAAGTTGTTTGTGAACTTAACGGCGCCTAAGTTTAAAGGCTATGTTCGAAGACCTGAGCGAAAAGCTCGAAGCCACGTTCGCCCGCCTGCGTGGCCGCGGTGTTCTGACCGAAGCCGACATCAAGGAAGGGCTGCGTGAGGTGCGGCGCGTTCTGCTCGAGGCCGACGTCAACTTTCAATTGACGCGCGAGTTCCTCGAACGTGTCGAGAAGAAAGCCACGGGTGTCAACGCGCTCAGTACGGTCTCCCCCGGACAGCAGCTAGTCAAGATCGTCCACGAGGAGCTCGCCGCCATGCTCGGAGAGACGCGCGAGGGACTAAAGCTGGGGACCGTCCCGCCATCGGTAGTGATGATGGTGGGCCTGCAGGGATCCGGAAAGACGACGACGGCAGCGAAGCTCGCGCGCAGACTAAAGGCCGAGGGACGCTCGACCCGCTTGGTTGCGGGGGACGTTTACAGACCTGCGGCGATCGACCAGCTCGAGACTCTCGGCCGCGACCTGTCTATTCCGGTCTACGCCGACCGAAGCACGAAGGACGTCGTGAGAATCGCGCGCGCTGGCGTGGCCGAAGCTCTGCGCGAACGCGACCGCGTCGTGATCCTCGACACCGCCGGTCGGTTACAGATCGACGAAGCGATGATGCAGGAGCTGCGTGCTCTCAAAGAGGCGCTGCATCCCTCGGAGATCCTGCTCGTTGCCGACGGGATGACCGGGCAAGATGCCGTGAAGATCGCACAGGGGTTCGACGAAGCGCTGCACATCACCGGTGTGATTCTGACCAAGATGGATGGTGACGCGCGAGGCGGTGCTGCCCTCTCGATCTACGGTGTCACCAAGAAGCCGATCAAGTACATCGGCGTCGGAGAAAAGCCGGACGCTCTCGAGGAATTCCATCCTGAGCGCATGGCCGGCCGGATTCTGCAGATGGGTGACATCGTCACCCTCGTCGAGAAGGCGCAGGCATCCTTCGACGAAGCGGAAGCGAAGCGGTTGGAGAAGAAGGTCCGCAAAGAGGGAATGGACCTCAATGATTTCCTCAACAGCATGCGTCAGATCCAAAAGATGGGACCGCTGGAGGGAATCCTGAAAATGCTGCCGGGCGTGAACACCAAAGCGCTGAAGCAGATGAAGGCGGATCCGAAGCGCATGAGGCACGTCGAGGCGATCGTGCTCTCCATGACGCCTGCGGAGCGTAAGAATCCGGGAATCATCAACGGCTCTCGGCGCGCCCGGATAGCGAAGGGGGCCGGACGCCCGATCAGCGACGTGAACCGCCTGCTCGACCAATTCCGCGAGATGCAGAAGATGATGAAGAAAATGGCCGGCGGCGGACGCATGGGCATGCCGTCCATGCCTGGAATGTTCGGCATCCGATAGGCAGCGGCGTTTGAGCCGCATTCGCGTCGGTCTGCGACTCGCAATTCTTCCTGCTCTGGTTGTCGCGGCGCTAGTGCTCGCATGGCGCTTCGGATATTTCCACCTCGCGCGACCGGAGGAACTGCTCGCCGTCGTTGAGCAGGCCCGGCATAACCCGTGGGCCGAGCCGTTATATGTGATTGCATTCACGGTAGTCGCCACGTTGGGGCTGCCGATTACGGTGGTCTCGATTTTAGGAGGCGCACTCTTCGGCACCTTGCGCGGGCTGGTGCTCGCCTGGATAGCGGCGATGCTCGCCACTGTGGCGGCCTACCTTTTGGCGCGGTCAATCGGACAGGACTCGGTACGTCGATTCCTCGGGCGCCACCACTTGCTGACTCGACTGCAGAAGCGCTCTGACTTCTGGGCGCTGCTCAGTCTTCGAAACTTGCCCGTCGCACCGTTTGCCGTGCTCAACTATCTGGCCGGGCTTGTCGGCATTTCACTTCGCTCGCTACTGCTCGCCACGGCGATTGGCGCCCTGCCGACACTGGTGGCCTACGCGTACGCGGGGGCAGAGCTCGTCATCGGCTTGGAGCAAGCGGGACCGGCGCGCGTCCGGGCTTTCTGGATCGCAGGCGGCGTGACTGTCCTGATGATTGGTATCTCGCTGCTGCCGCGAGCGATCCGACAATCTCGCGATTGAGGTGTCTGAGGCATTCTTCGAGGGCGCGACTCGTCGTATCGATGGGCATCCACTGGTCCATGAACTGCGCTACATGAACGATCGAAAAACGTGGGTGGCCTCACCCAGTTGAGGATTGAGTAACGCGGGAGGAAGGGTGCCAGAAGCAGAGACCATCGAGCGAGCGCGCGAGGATGCTCGAGAAGGCAAATCGCCATCGACACAGGCTGGTGAGTTCGTGCGTGAGGAGATGCACCACATTCGCGAAGGCAAGCACGGCGCGCGATCAACAAAGCAGGCGATCGCGATTGGGCTGTCAAAAGCTCGACGCGCTGGCGTCAAACTGCGGCCACCAAAGAGGCGCTCAGCTTCAGCGCGTACCCGTCGCCAGGCTGCGCGCGAAATGGCAAGGGCACGTCGAGGCGGCGCACGGAAAGTCTCCAGAAAAAGGGCAACGGCGGTGCGCCGCGCACTGAAGAGAGAGGGGCACTCGGCGGCTTCGCATCGCGCGCTGGCGCGACAGGCGCGTTCGAGTGCGCGCAGACGCGGCTCAACACAGCGATCCGCCGCGGCAAGGAAGGCAGCGAGAACGAGGGCAAGGAGCCGGTGAGTTAACTGCAACTTACGACGACCGGCTAGAGCCTCGGGCGGAGCGGCTGGGGCCGCGGGCTGCCACGAGATGGGTTCAAGCTTAGCCCGAGCCCCCAGCCGCTCCGCTCAAAGCCCCTCGCCGGTAGTCGTATTTTGTAGTTCCCCCTCTGGGTCGTTAGATTCTGGTTCTCTAGTTTCACCGGGTGCGCGCCGGATGTTCCGGCGTCGCGAGGAGCCCGGATCAGAGGCGCGAAAGCGCCTCATTTCACACCCTTATGGGAGCAGTTCATGGTAAAGATTCGCCTCCGCCGTGTCGGGCGGAAAAATGCCCCGTTCTATCGAATTCTCGTCGCTGATTCGCAGAGTCCGCGCGACGGGAAGTTCATCGAGATCATCGGCCAGTACGCTCCCCGGAAGGGTGAGGGCTCGCTCCACGTGGACGAGGCGAGAGCCAACCATTGGCTCGACCTCGGCGCCCAGCCGACGGACACCGTCCGTTCGCTCCTTCGGCGCGCCGGCGTCCTCAGAAAGCGCCACGAGCAGCGACTCGGCATCGAGCGCAAGGGCGAAGCGGTTCCGGTCAGCGAGAAAACGGACGAAGCAACCGCCTAAGGCGGCAGGCTTTACCGAAATGGCCGGGTCCGAGTACGCGATCGTCGGGCGGATCCGCAAAGCGCAGGGAATTCGCGGAGAGGTGATCGTCGAACCTCTCACGGACAAGCCCGACGTGATCTTCGCGTCCGGCAGTCGTGTTTTTGCCGGCACGTCCGCCGGCGATCTCGCGCCCGCGCGTGACGTGAGAGGCGTCGAAGAAGTTCCGACACTCACGGTGTCCGAGGCCAAGCCGTTCAAGAAAGGGCTGATCGTTCGTTTCGAGGAGCTGAGCGATCGCGACAGCGCGGAGTTGTGGCGCGGGCGTTATCTGCTGGCGCCGTTCAGCGAGCTCCCTCCACTCGAAGCAGACGAAGTCTATCTTCACGATCTGATCGGAATGCGCGCGGTGAGCACTTCAGGCGAGCAGCTCGGCACAGTGACAACGTTCTATGAGCTGCCACAAGGACTCATGCTGGACATCAAGACGCAGCAGGGCAGCCTACTCGTGCCCTATCGACCAGAAGTCATTGTGCGCACTGACTTGGTGGCTCGAAACGTCGTCATCAACGATAAGCTCGGTTTGATGGACAGCTTGTCGGGGGGCGAAGACTGACGTGCCTTTACGAATCAACGTCGTCACGATCTTTCCCGAGTTTTTCAGCGGGCCGCTTGGACTGAGCATTCCGTCGCGCGCAGCAGCAGCGGGAAGTGTGACCTACAACATTGTCGATCTGCGCGGATTCACCCACGACAGACATCGCACCGTCGACGACTATCCGTACGGCGGCGGGGCGGGAATGGTGATGAAGCCGCAGCCGTTCTTCGAGGCCGTGGAATCGCTCAAGGCGGAGCCGCCAATCGCGCTCCTGTCACCCCGCGGCCGAGTTTTCGCGCACGTTGATGCGGAGCGATTCTCGAAATGCCAGGAGCTTACACTCCTCTGCGGCCACTACAAGGACATCGACCAGCGTGTCGCCGACCACCTTGCGACCGAGGAAATTTCCCTCGGCGATTTCGTGCTGAGCGGAGGAGAAGCAGCGGCGCTGGCCATCATTGATGCGACCGTCAGGTTGCTTCCGGGTGCCATGTCCGATCTGGAAAGCGCACGGACCGATTCTTTTTTCGGGCGCGGGCTGAGCGCTCCGAGCTACACGAGACCGCCCGAGTATAGGGGGCATTCCGTCCCGGATATTCTGCTGTCAGGCGATCACGCCAGGATCGCAAAATGGCGGGAAGAGGAGAGCCAGCGGCTCACGCGGCAGCGCGACGAGGCCAGCCGTTAGCGATCGTCGCACGCTGGCTTTAACTCCTGCTCGGGTTTACTTTTCGTGGCTACCCTGGAACACCCTAAACAAGTCTTTATCAGGCTGTTAACTCCAGCCCCGAGCGTCATATGCACCCCTTCATTGAAACCCAGAAAGAGTGGCTCCGCAACGTCCCGCCGTTCCGCGCCGGCGACACGCTCCGTGTCAACGTCCGCGTCCGCGAAGGTGACAAGGAAAGACTCCAGGCTTTCGAGGGTGTCTGCATCGCCAAGCGCGGCAGCGGAGTCAGCCAGACCTTCACCGTCCGCAAGATCTCGAACGGCGTTGGCGTCGAGCGCATCTTCCCCGTCCACAGCCCGATGATCGCCGAGATCTCGGTCGTGCGTCGTGGTCGCGTCCGTCGCGCCAAGCTGTATTACCTGCGCCACCTCACCGGCAAGGCCACCCGCATCAGAGAGCGCAAAGCCAAGGTGCTGGTGCCGGGCTCCGAGACGATCGCGGATACCGGATCAGAGGCCGGGGTCGAGGCGTAGCGCTCCTCTCTTTACGGAGAGTGTAGCCGAATGCAGGACGAGGTCGAACCGGGCGGCGCACCCGAATCGACCCCCGAAGACCCGACTCAGAACGCAAAATCCGTCCGCCGGCGGCGCGTCTACAAGTGGGCGCGCTGGACCACCATCGAACGCGACCTTCGTCGAGAGAAGGGTCCGCTGCTGGCCGGTGTCGACGAGGTAGGGCGCGGCCCCATCGCCGGTCCGGTAGTCGCGTGCGCCGTGATTATGCCGCCGGAGACCCGGGCCATCGTCGGCGTCGATGACTCAAAGCGATTGACGCACGATCAGAGAGTGCGGCTCGCCGCCAAGATTCGGGAGCGTGCAGTGGCCTTCGCCCTCGGCGCCGCCTCGGTGCGAGAAATCGACCGCATCAACATCTACCAGGCGAGCGTGCTGGCGATGCGTCGCGCGTTGGGGCGTCTGAAAGTCGCGCCCGACCACGTCGTGATAGACGGACGTGCCATGCGTACGCTGCCGATTCCGCACACCGCCGTCGTCCACGGCGATGCGCGCTGCTTCAGCATTGCCTGTGCGTCGATTCTCGCCAAGGTCACCCGCGATCTCCTCATGACGCGGCTCGGCCAGCGCTACCCGCAGTATATTTGGGGCGACAATGCCGGGTACACGACGCGCGCTCACGTCGCAGGTCTCGCGTCGTACGGAATCACACCACATCATCGCAAGAGTTTTTGCCGAATCAGCGATCTGCTGTTGGAGCTCGAACATCTCAGCGAGATGGAAGAGAACGAACAGCGTGCGCTGGACGATCTTGGCATTCCGGACGAGGATGATCGAGACGACGAGCTGATCGCCGATGCCGACCTCGTTATCGATCATCTCGAGGAAGGACTGAGCCGGGAGCTTTAGCAGTTCGAGCAACACGACACCACGAGGATTGCCGTGCCTGACGCGCTCGTTGGACTCATCATGGGATCGAAGTCCGATTGGGACACGATGCAGCACGCAGCGCAAATCCTCGATGCCCTCGGCGTTCCCCACGAGACGAAGATCGTATCCGCGCATCGAACCCCCGACTTGCTGTTCGAATACGCGGAGTCGGCGGAGAAGCGCGGCATCCAGGTAATCATCGCCGGAGCGGGCGGCGCGGCGCATTTGCCCGGAATGACTGCGGCGAAGACCACGTTGCCCGTGCTTGGCGTTCCTGTCGAATCGAAGGCACTCCAGGGCATCGACTCCTTGCTGTCGATCGTGCAGATGCCAGCGGGAGTTCCCGTCGGCACTCTTGCCATCGGCAAACCCGGCGCGATCAACGCTGCGCTGCTCGCGGCATCGATCGTTGCCACGACGAGGCCCGAGATCCGAGAGAGACTGCGCGCGTTTCGCGCCGAGCAGACCAACGCAGTTCTCGCTCAGCCCGATCCGGCTGCAGCCGAGTGAAAGTCGGAATACTGGGCGGCGGGCAGCTCGGTAGAATGCTCGCGCTCGCCGGTTATCAGCTGGGAATTGAGTTCAAGTTCTACGATCCAAATGCCGGTGCCCCCGTGGGGCAAATCGGAACACTGATCGCCGCGGATTATGGCGACACGAACGCGCTCGAACGCTTTCTCGACGGCGTCGACGTAGTCACTTACGAATTCGAGAGCATTCCGCTTTCGACCGTGCAGTTCGTCAGCGAGCGCGTGAAAGTTTTTCCTCCGCTGAAAGCATTAGAAACGGCGCAGGACCGGCTGCTTGAGAAGCAGATCTTTCAGTCCCTCGACATTCCGACGCCCGGCTTCGCCGCGATTGACAGTCTCGCCGATCTCCGCTCCGCGTCATCGCGCATCGGACTGCCTCTGGTCCTGAAAACGCGAAGACTGGGATATGACGGCAAGGGCCAGGTTGTGATCCGCGACGAAGCAACGATCGATTCCGCCTGGAAATCGCTCGGCGGCGTGCCGTTGATTGCGGAAAGTTTCGTCCCCTTTCAGCACGAGCTGTCGGTGATCGGCGTGCGCGACTGCGAAGGTCGAGAGGTTTTCTATCCGCCGATCGAGAACGTTCATCGCGAAGGCGTGCTGCGGAAGTCGACATCCCCGGCGCCGAACGTCACTCCGGAAGTCGCGGCACTGGCAATCGACTACTGCCGGCGCTTACTCGACCGTCTCTCATACGTCGGCGTTCTCGCGCTGGAGTTGTTCTCGGGCGACGGCGCTTTGCTGGCCAATGAGATGGCGCCGAGGGTCCATAATTCGGGACACTGGACCATCGAGGGTGCGGAGACAAGCCAGTTCGAAAATCATCTCCGCGCGGTGTTGTCGCTGCCGTTGGGCGTCACGACGCCGAGGGGCAGGTCGGTGATGTTCAACGTCCTCGGACACCTTCCGCGGACCGAAGCCGTATTGGCGGTAGAGGGGGCTCACCTCCACCTGTACGGGAAGTCGCCAAGCGAGCGACGAAAGCTCGGCCACGTGACTTTGCTGGCGCAGACACCGGCCGGCCTGGAGCGGGGTAGCACGGACCTCGCCGCCGCACTGGGATTGGGGCCAGACGGTGTCTGAGCGGTCGGCTGGCTCCAAAAGGGTAGCCGAACCCCCACCGAAACGGATTCAAACCTTCGTCCGCCACTGCCTGTCATATGTGCAGTCTCAGGATCAACCTATTGACGTGTTGTATTCAAACCTTTGAGCCGTCCAAGCTATCCTATCCGACAACAGGGCAAGGACGAAGATCGAATGGCGGCAGCCTCCAACGCGGTACGCGTACCAATGGGTGATTCAGCGGACGTGGCGCTGGCCGCAGCCGGGGATCGTCAGGCCTTCGAGCGGCTGTACCGAATACATGCGAACAGGGTCTTTTCGATCTGTGCGCGGATGTCCGGTAGCCGAGTGCAGGGAGAGGAGCTGACCCAGGACGTGTTCGTGAGGACCTGGGAAAAGCTCCCGCAGTTCAGGGGCGAAAGCGCTTTTTCAACCTGGCTGCACCGACTGGCGGTCAACGTCGTACTGAATGCAAGGAAAACCGAGGGCAAGCGGGCCTCGAGGACGGAGCAAAGTGATGTGGAGGACGATCGGCGAGACGAGATGGCGCGAGCGCCGCTCCACATTGAAAGAATGGACCTGACGGAAGCAATATCGAAGCTGCCGGAGGGAGCGCGGAGAGTTTTCGTGCTCCACGACGTGGAAGGATACAAGCACGAGGAGATCGCGGAGATGATGGGTATCACCTCGGGCGGAAGTAAGGCGCAGCTGCACCGCGCACGACTTCTTTTGAGAGAGGCACTGGAACGATGACGAACTCCAACATGACCTGCGAAGAATTCGACGCGGCGCTCCCCGACTATCTCGAGGGAACGCTGGACGAGCCTCTTCGCGCCGCGGTCCAGAAGCACCTGAGCGAGTGCGTTCGTTGCGCCAGTCTGGTCAGGGATCTCGAGAAAATTCGGAAGGACGCAGCGGCGCTGCCCGACCTGGTTCCGTCCCGCGACCTGTGGCAGGGAATCGAGGCCCGCATCGCGGCGCCAGTAATTCCACTTGCCGCGCGTCCAGAGCGCCAGAGACGTTTCATCCGCGCCTGGATGGGAGTCGCGGCTGCGGCGCTGATAGTGAGCACGGCCGGCATTACCTACATGCTTACCGCACGGTCGTTCCAGGGTGGGCGGCAGCAGGTCGCCACTTTGCCCACTCAAGGCAGCTCGATCCCATCGCCATCGGGTTCAGACACTAGCACGGCTCAGACTTCTACCGAGCCGGCTCCAGCAGATGTCGGGGGAACCGGATCGCAGCGACCTGCTACGGGTTCTCGTACGACTGCGAGCGATGCGACACGGGGGCAGAGCAGAGTGGGCGCGCGTCTCGCTGTCCAGCGGGAGGCGTCTGACGTTGTCTACGGCAGAGAGATCGACATGCTCCAGAAGATCGTGACGCAAAGAAAGACACAGCTGGATTCTTCGACGGTCGCAATCATCGAAAGGAATCTTCAGATAATCGATGCTGCAATCGAGCAGAGTAAGGCGGCGCTGGGCAAGGACCCGCGCAGCCGTCTTTTGAGCGCGCAGCTGACACATGCGCTCGACAAGAAAGTCGAGCTTCTACGCACGGCGGCGCTGCTGCCGACCAGCACTTGAAAATGAAAAAAGCAATCAAGCTCACGGGCCTGATCGTCGCAGTTGGGATGGCGGCGGCTCCAGTTCTCGCCAGAGCGCAGGACGAGCGCACGTTCAGCCAGCTGGATACGACTGTGCGCCTCGATCGGAGCGGAGCAGTTGACCTTTCGCTGATCTCGGGAAGGATCCGTGTTACGGGTTGGGATCAGCCCAATGTCAAAATCTCGGCGTCGATCGAGAGCGGACTGCTCCGCTTCAGTGCCAACTCCTCGCGTGTCACGCTCACCGTCGACGACGAGGGCGACAGGCACTACGGCAGACACCGCAATGTTGGCGAGGCGCGCTATGACGTGAACGTACCCCGCGGATCGCGTCTGATCCTGGAAGCCGTCTCAGGCGATATCACCGCCAAGGGCTCTCAGGGCGAGATTGAGGCGTCCAGCGTCAGTGGCGACGTCGACGTCACTGAGGGCAGTCGCACCGTGAGTGTCGAATCGGTCTCCGGCTCGGCGCACGCGGCGCAGGTGAATGGAAACCTCCACGCTGAAACTGTGAGTGGTGACCTGCGCGCCGAGAATGTGTCGGGGAATGTCCAGGCGAGCACGGTGAGCGGCGACATCAGGCTGGTCGGAATTCAGTCGAGGGATGTTCGAACCGAAACCGTCAGCGGCAGCGTGAACTATACCGGCACGATCGAGCCCTCGGGCAGATACAGCTTCGAGTCGCACTCGGGGACGATTAGGCTCGACATTCCACGCAACGCCGGCGCGCAATTCAGTGTCGAAACCTTTAGCGGCAGCATCGATACCGATTTCCCGATCACACTTCAGCCGGGCTCCAAACGCAGGGAAGGCCGCATGGAATTCACGATCGGCGACGGCAGAGCGAGAGTCACCGCGCAGACCTTCAGTGGCGAGATAATCATCAGCAACGGCTCAACCACCCGGAGAGAAGATGAATAAGACGACAATTAGGGCGGCTATCGCCCTCATGCTCGCGGCGCCGGTCGTCGGCGCACAACAGCAATACGGCCGCGATTCCGATGTCTGGCGCTGGGATGGACGCGTGGATGGAGGACGCTGGATGAATGTCTTCAACGTGAACGGGTCCGTCGATTTTCAGCCTAGTGACGACAACATGGTCCACCTCGTTGCCGAGAAACGAACTCAGAACGGACGCGAGCCGGACGACATCCACTACGAGGTTGTGCAGGCGGGCGGCAACGTCACCATCTGCGCTATCTGGAATAACAATTCGCGGTGCGAGGACGGCGGAGTCGACAGCTTCCATAATCGTGGCAACAACGAGAACCACACCTCGGTGAAATTCACCGTTCGTGTCCCGCGCACGATCAGGGTGGGCGCACACTCAGTGAACGGTGGCGTGTCAGTGCGCGATGTCGGCGCCGAGGTGCATGCCAATACCGTCAACGGTGGAGTTACGGTACGCAACACGAGCGGTCCGGTTCGCGCGAATACGGTCAATGGCGGCGTCGACGTGAATACGTCAGCCGGGCCGGTCAGCGCCCAAACGGTGAACGGCAACGTCGATGCGCGGATGTCGACTCTTCAGGGCGACGACGACATGGACTTCAAGACGGTAAACGGTTCCGTGTCGATATATGTCCCGGCCAGCTTCGACGGCCGCTTCCGCTTCGATACGGTTCATGGCGGGATCGACAGCGATTTCCCAATGACAATCTCTGGCAAGTGGGGACCGCGTCACGCCTCGGGCACGATCGGGAACGGCACCAGGGACATTCACGCCAGCAGCGTGAATGGAAGCATCGAGCTGCGCAGACAGTAACCATCGCGGGGCGCAATGAAAGAGGGAGCCGAGTGGCTCCCTCTTTTGCATCAGGGAGAGTCCGCGACTCCCTATCACTGATTGTCGAGCGCTCGTCTTGCCGCGGCCTGCAGAGTGATTCCGACGTATACCGCGCGCTGTGATCCGGGTTCGTAGAATTTTCCGCCCGACGCGTTTACACTCACTGAGGAGATGTACCGAGTGTTGAACAGGTTCTGCGCTCCGATCGTGACCTCGGCGCCCGAGCCTTGCCAGAACGCGCTGGAGACGATTCTGGCGTTCACTATCGCATAGCCAGGCGCACTTTCGGAGTTTGCGTCGTCGACGAACATTCTGTCCGTCGTCGTGCCCTCGGTGACGAATGACGCGATAGGTGTGTGTAAAGTCGCGGTCAGTTGAAAGGTCTGACGCGGAATCCCCGGGATTCTGTTGCCCGCGTAATCCGCCGTGCCGACAGTGAAGTCGACGAAACGGTAATTGGCATAGGTATAGGCGCTGCCTACCTCGAAGTCACCGAGCTCGACTCCAAGCCCGAGCTCAGCGCCGCGTCGCGATGTCCGGCCCGCGTTTCGGAAAAACCGTCGCCCCGGACTGCTGGGGATATCGAACGGAATCAGCTCGTCATGGACTCGAGTTGAGAACAGCGCCCCGTTGTACTGCAAGCCACTCGCGCCCAAGCCTTTGATGCCAACTTCGTAAGTGAGGGAGCGCTGCGGTTTGAGCTCCTGGTTGATTCCTCCGGCACCGCTGGGCTGATTGCCCAGCTCTGTTGCAGTCGGAGTCTCGAACGCCGTCGAAACATTGGCGTAGGCGCTGTGCGAATCAGAGAGATGCGCCAGCATGCCGAACATCGGGCTCACCGCACCGAGCCGGCGCTCACCAGAGTCGTCGGGATTGGTGGCGGTGATCAGTTTATCCTTCACCCGAAACTGCACTGCATCGGCGCGAGCGGATGCAGTCATGCTGTACCGCTCTCCGAGATCGACCTCGTCGCGCAAGTAAGAGCCTACCGACGAGACGATTTCCCGCTGATTGAGCGTGATAGAGCCGCGCTCGACGCCCGGCGTCGGGCACGTCGCTGTCGGCGTCGTCGGCGGAGGGATGTTATTGCAGTTCGTAAAATTCCGGCGCCAGTCGTTTTGAAACTGCACCTCTGTGCCCACTGTGAGACGATTGTCGGCACCCAATGCTGAAAAAGGAAGCGTGGCTCTGAGATTCCCGCCGGACATTGTTCGATCCACATCCACCACCGCGAAGGTCAGAGGATTGTCGAGACCTCGTGTTCCGACGTAGCCGGATGCTTCGAATTCGCCGCGCGCAATCGCGCGGCGCGCCGTCAGTCCGAACTGCGATTGCTTCACAGCCTTGCGCGCGCCCTTTCGTACAGAGAGCGGGTCCGCGAGTTGTGGATTGCTCTCGAATTGCGCACGCGTAATAGCTCCCGGGTTTTGCGCAACTGGTGTGTTCACTCCGAGCCATTCCAGGCCGTAGGACCCGTTGTCGTCATCGTACGAGAGTCGACCAAAGCCATTGGTCATCCGCTGACGCGAGTAGTCGCGATAACCGTCGCTCTCGGTGCGAGTGACGTTTGCCTGGTAACCAAAACCGTCGGTAGATCCGGCTGTCTTCGCGACGAATCGTCGACTCGCGAACGCGCCGTTCCAGAAGCGGACTGCCGCCGAGATGGGAACTCGCAGCGGCTCGCTCGTCCTGAGATCGACAACACCTCCGCCGGCGTTCCCGTAAAGCGACGACGCGCTTCCCCTCATTACTTCGACGCGTCCCACCGATTCGAGGTCGAGGTAGTCGACCGGGGTCTGCCCATCGGGCAGCGTAAGCGGGATTCCGTCGCGGAGTACGCGGATGCCTCTCACTCCAAACGCCGACCGCGCCCCAAAGCCGCGGATGGAAATACGGGGATCCTGAGACGGGTTGTTGCGATTCGAGACCGAGAGGCCCGGGATAAGCCACAGCGTCTCGTCGAGGTTGAGATGCCGCTGTCCGGGTCGCGCCGAATCCGGCGTCTGCACGGTGACGGCGAAAGGGAGCTCGAGCAGCGATCGGCGTGCACCGCGACTGACTTCAACCACCACCGGTTCGAGTCTCGTCGCCGCTGTGTCCTGTGCGCGCAGGCCGCCCACGCCAGACACCAGAAGTATGACACTCGCGACTGCGACGCCGAGAGGCCTCGATATCATCCCTCTATATAAATGGAGGAACGCGCGGTCTCAATCCGCGAGGTCGGTAAGACCTTAACCCTCGTCGAGAACTTTTCTTACGGTCTGTAGAAGTGCCTCTGACGTGAACGGCTTCTGCAGGAAGCTCTTCGAGGGCTCGATGAATCCGCGGCGAACGATGTCGTCGTCGGTGTACCCGGACATGTAAAGCGATTTGATGCGCGGGCGAATTCCGGCCAACCGCTCGACGAGTCCTCTGCCGTTCATTCCGGGCATGACGATGTCCGTGAGGACCAGATCGATGTGGCCCTCTTCCTTGGTGGCGATGTCCATCGCCTCGCGGCCGTGCTGCGCGGCGATGACACGATAACCCTGTTTCTCGAGGATGCGCGACGTGAGTCCGCGAACCGCCTCTTCGTCCTCGACCAATAGAATCGTCTCCGAGGCGCGTGTCTGCTCTTTGGCCGCGATCTTGTACTCGCCTGTCTTGAAGGCGGCCGCGGAGCTCACTTCCGGAAAGTACAGCTTCAGCGTGGTGCCGTGTCCGGGCTCGCTATAGATCCAAACGTACCCGCCGGACTGCTTCACGATGCCGTACACCGTCGCCAAACCGAGCCCGGTACCCTTACCCGCCTCTTTGGTGGTGAAGAACGGATCGAACGCGTGCTCCCGCGTGTCGCGGGTCATGCCGACTCCGTTGTCGCCCACCGCCAGCATCACGTAGCGACCGGGAACGACGGGCGCGTGCTCACTGGTGTACGTCTCATCCAGCTCCACGTTCTGCGTCTCGATGCTTATCCTTCCGCCTTGCGGCATAGCGTCGCGCGCGTTCACGACCAGGTTGACGAGGATCTGCTCGAGCTGTCCCGGATCGGCGACCATGTAGCCGCGGGCTGTGCAATTGGATCCGATGACGATGTCTTCGCCAATCAGGCGACGCAGCATCGGCTCGACGCTCGAGACGACGCTGTTCATGTCGAGCACACGCGGCTGCAGAATCTGCTTTCGACTGAACGCCAGCAGCTGTCGCGTCAACGACGAAGCTCGCTCCGCAGCGCTCCTGATTTGCTTCACATCTTCGCTGCGCGGATCCGTCGGATCCAACCCCTCCATGATGATCTCGGTGTTCAGCCTGATCACCGTGAGGAGATTGTTGAAGTCATGGGCGATGCCGCCCGCCAGTCGGCCGACGGCGTCCATCTTCTGCGACTGGCGGAACTGTTCTTCCAGATTTCGGCGCTCGGTCAGGTCGATTGAAACGCGGACGAAGCCGAGCACGGTGCCGTGCTCATCGCGGACGGGCGATGTCGTGAGCAGCGCGGGAAACGCCTTTCCCGCTTTCCCCTGGACCAGAAACTCGCCGGTCCAACTTTCGCCGGCGGCGCCACGCTCGAAAATCTCGCTGGCATGCTGCCGCAGGAATGGCGAAGGCGTCAGCTCTTCGATTGTCTTGCCGACCGCCTCGTCGGCGGCCCATCCGTACAGCTTCTCCGCAAACGTATTCCAGAAAATGACGAGGCCTTCGGGATCCGTGGCGACGACGGCCTGCTGCACGGCGTTGAGGAGTTGTGCCTGGAACCTGATCGCGGCTTCGGAGCGAGATCGCTCGGTTACGTCTGTCATCGCGCCGATCACGCGGACTGGAGCGCCGTTGTTGTCGCGCGCCACGTAACCGCGATCCATCACGTTGGCGAAGGTGCCGTCGGCGCGGCGGTAGCGATACTGGTCGCTCCAGCTCGTTCCCCCACCATCGATCACTGCCTGAAGACCACCGATGACTCGATCCCGATCCTGTGGATGCAGGTGATCGCGCCACCACTGTATTTCCGGATAGATCCTGTTCTGGTTGTGGCCGAACACGGTCTCCACCGAATCGTTCCAGACGAGGGCGTTCGTCCTGAGATCCCAGTCCCAGATTACGTCGTTGGTTGCTTTCGCGACGAACTTGAAGCGCTCGTCGGTCGCGCGCACGGCGCGTTCCGCTTGGCGCTGGTCGGTCACATCGACCACGATCGCCACCGCTGACACCACATTGCCTTCAGAATTGCGCACCGGTGCCGAGCTCATTCGAATGAAGCCATCGCTGCCGTCACCGCGACGGATGCGAATTTCCTCCCCGCTGACCGTCTCCTTCGTGAGAACCGTGCGGGCGAGCGGCCACTCCAGCGCGGAATAGTGATTACCGGTGTCGTGGAAACCGGCCCACTCGTAACTCTGGAGATCGGCAGCCGGTCTAAACGCCATGCGGAAAATTTCGGTCATCTGGGCGTTTACTGAGACGAGTCGACCTGATGGAACTTCCGCCACTACCACGCCAACGGGCATTTGCTGCTGAACGGCGTGGGCCAGAGTTCGCTCGGCGATCAGACGCAGCTGGGCGTCATTGGCCGAGCGCTCGGCGATACGGCGCTGAATCTCCGACATGACGGCGACCGAGAGCGCCGTCAGCACGTCGATATCGCGCTTGCTCCAGTCACGCGGTCTTTCGTCAAAAGCACAGAAGGCGCCGACGACATCGCCATTCGCGGTGCGGAGCGGAATCCCGGCGTAAGCGCGTACGTTCGAGCGGCGGTCCGAGAAGCCCGGCTCATTCCAGGCGTCGGCCAGGATTACCGGCCTTCCGCGTCCGATAACATCCTGGCAGTAGCAGCCGTCCAGGGGATACCATCCGGCTGGTTCTGAGCCGGTCGGGCAGGAGGCGCTCTTGAAGTACTGGCGGGTCTCGTCGACGAGCGAGATTGCGACTTTCGGCACGCCGAGAACCTGGGCAGCGAGACGAGTGAATCCGTCCAGTCGTTCCTCGGCGGGCGACTCTAGAAGTCCGGTGTTGTGAAGCGCGGCGAGCCGCTGAGGACTCGTGAGTGCTGATTCGTTTGCCAAGAAACAAGAAGCGGGAATGAGACGGACATCCGGTCACTGTTAGACGATTACGTCCGTCTGACGACACTCGTTTACCTTAGCCCAATACCGCAAGAATCAGAGGCAAACCGGCGCGACGTGCTTAGGATTCTCCGACTTTGAAGACGGGTATTTCGCCGGTGATTCTTCCGCGCGCGCGCGGGAGAGAAAGCGTGAACGTCGAACCAACGCCCTCTTCACTTTCGAGTGTCAGGTCGGCGCCCATTCCTCTCGCCAGGCCGCGGCTGATGGCGAGGCCGAGTCCGGTGCCGTTGGTCGTTCTGGTGAGGCCGCGATCCAACTGGACAAAGGGCTCGAAGACGGCCTCCTGCTTGTCGCGCGGAATGCCTGGTCCGGTGTCGTTGACGTGGATCGAAACGGTTTTCTCGCCGGCAGTGGTATACAGCCGAATGCGCCCGCCCTCGGGCGTGAACTTCACCGCATTCGAGAGAAGGTTGATCATGATTTGCCGCAGCTTGTCTGGATCGGTGCGAACGTAGAGGTTCCCCGGCGGAGACTCGCACTCATAAGTCAGTGATTTGGCGCTGGCGAGTGAGCTCACCACGATATCCAGGTCCGAGATCAGCGCACGCAGCGGCAAATCGATTATGTCAAACTGGACTTCGGTCGCTTCGAGTCGCGTGAAGTTCAGAATGTCATTGATAATCGCGAGCAAATATTCCTGGCTGCGCCTGATGCGGGCCAGATCGGATTTCTGCGCGTCCGTGAGCGGTCCCCGCAGCTCCATCTCGAGCAAATCGACGTACCCACCAATTGAGTTGAGCGGAGTACGCAGCTCGTGACTCATCACCGCGAGAAATTCAGCTTTCGAGCGGTTGGCGGCATCGGCAGCAGACCACGCTTTCTTTGCTTCGCTGATGACGGCGCGCAGCTCTTCGTTGGTGAGAGCCAACTCCTGGGCGAGCTCCATGGCTTCGTTGGTCTGATGCGCCAACTCCTCCGCCTGGTTCTTGAGAAGGCTATTGCTCTCTTCGAGCGCAGCCAGACGCGCAGCCGGAGCCTCACGCTGCCGGGACCTTCTCACAGCGCGAATTAACTCGTTCACCTTTTCGGGGACGGTAAATGGCATTATCGCGCCCGTAACTCGGGTTACTTTAGAGACGACTTTTCACTGTGCACAGACACGTCGAGTGCCAGGCTAAGCCATAGAGCGCGCAAATTGGCACTCAACGCATATTTGTGATATCGCGTCGACACGTCCGGTTCGTTCGGGCGCGCAGCATGACTCGGGTACACATCGCGTTTATCTTTGCTGTTGCTCCGAGACCCGGTAGCTCAGTTGGTAGAGCAACGGACTTTTAATCCGTAGGTCGTGGGTTCGAGACCCACCCGGGTCATTTCCGCAATCTCACCATGCAATCACGGTGAAGAGATAGCAGAAATCCTTACAGCCGGATTACATGTTTGCGCGTGTCTGGCTCCGCCTCGCCATTGGCGACTACATTTGGCCCGTTGTTGACAGAGACTCTCGGCGAGTTCCCTAGCGTCAATGACCGATGCCAAAGCCCAAGCCTAGCAAGAAGCCCGATGTATCTCGCGCGCTCAACGCGTTGCGGCGGATGGTGCGCGGCCTTCGCTCGGCGGCGGAAATGGTGGAGCGTGAGCTGAGAATCAGCGCTGCGCAGCTGTTCGTGTTGAGCGAGCTGGCGCAGGTTCCGGATCAGTCGGTCAAGGATCTGGCGGCACTGACGATGACCACTCATAGCACGGTCTCGCAGGTGGTCAGCCAGTTGATCTCAAAAGGACTCGTCACGCGTACTGCAGATTCCTCGGATGGTCGTCGAGCTGTGCTGCGGGTTACCCGGCAGGGCGCTAACCTGTTGCGCAAATCGCCGCGGGCGATTCAGGAAGATCTGATCGACGGGTTCGGAACACTGCGTCCCTCGGAGCGGCGCGGACTGGCTAACGGGTTGGAGAAATGGCTCGAGGCGTCGGGTCTTGGTGGTGTGCCCTCGGGGATGCTTTTCGAGAAGCCGCTGGTGGCGCAGAAAATGAAAAAGGGACGTCGCGTGACGCCCCTTTCCCATTCCAACCGCTTATCACCTGATTAGGTGCAGGTGATCACACCAGGAGTGGTGACTCCGCTGTCGCAGGTTTTCGCCGACTGCGAGTGGGTCGCGGTCGCCGTCCAGCTCGGCGGCGGGCCAGCAATGACGGTCGCAGTGATGGTGACGTTCTGTGACGGCGTGAATCCCTGAACCGGCGCTGCGCTGGTCGCAGTGCCGCTGAAGTACGCGCCCTGGTTGTCCGCTGCGTACTGCTCTTCGTAAGTGGCGAGGTTGCGGAGGTCGGACTTCATTGCCGCGACGTACGCCTTGTCCTTCGTGTTAGCAAACTTCGGAATCGCGATCGCCGCCAGAATGCCGATGATCACGACCACGATTAGAAGCTCGATAAGGGTAAAACCCGTCTTGTTGCGTGACATTTGAGTTGCTTCCTCCACTGGTGTTTGCCGCTACCCTTCCATTGGAAAGACGAGTGGCAGTGCGGTCAGCAACGAGAAATGCGTCGGTACCGACGCATCTTAACTAGGGGAATCCCCTAGCTCTTTTCTGGGGCCTTTGCCGGTGCTGGTGCTGCCGGAGAGGAACCGTTGTTTTGAGGAGCGCCGGGCTTCTCGCCATTCGGCGTCGGAATTGATGAAAGCTGCACGCCGCCCTCCACCTTGCGCATCATGCGCACGAATGCGCTCGCCGCAGCCGGCTCGAACTCCGTTCCGGCGCGCTCCTCGATGTAGGCGAGGACTCTCTCTGATTCCCACGAATCGCGGTATGGACGCTTCGTGCGCAGCGCATCGTAGACATCGCACACGTGGACGAGGTTGCTGGCCTTGTGACATTCGCGATGATAGTGACGCGTTGGATATCCGTGGCCATTGATCATGATGTGATGCTCGTGCGCGACAGCGGCGGCGAGATCGAGACGCCGCCCACTCTCGATGATCAGCTTTGCGCCTTCGACGGGATGGTTTTGCATCACCAGCCGTTCCTGATCGGTCAGCTTGCCGGGCTTGTTCAGAATGTCCTGGGGGATGTTCACCTTGCCCAGGTCGTGCAGCAATCCGGCGATCCCGAACGTGCGGACGTCCTGCTGCGCCAGCTCCAGGTGCTCGGCCAGTGCCATCACCAGCACCGAGACATTGAGCGAATGCGTGGTGGTGTACTCGTCGAATTCCCTCAGCTGAAGCAGCGGCAGGATCATCTCCTGGTCGCCGTGCATCGCCATCGAGAGTGAACGCACGACTGCTTCGGCTTCGGCCAGCGGAAGCTTCCCGCGCTCGAGAACTTCGCGGTGCATGGACTGGATCGATTCGACTTCCTCGCCGAGCGAGTAGGATATCGTCGCCACCGGCACCGCCGCTTCTGGCGAGTCCTTGAGGTCTCTGGTTTCGCCGCGAATTCCCAGCGACCCGACCTTGATTCCGGTCGGACGGTTTGGCCTGGCCTCGGCAGAGTCGATGAAGGAGAGAGTGATGCGCGCCATCATCTCCTCGAGAAATTCCTCGTACTGTTCCCGGGTCACGCCGGACTCCAGCTCCATGCGCTGGACGCCGGCCTGAGCCAGTCGCGTGCCCCATTCCCAGTCCCCGAGCTCGCGGAGCGAGGTGTCCTGATAAATGGTCTCCTCGCCCAGGAACGAGAAGCGCGGGTGCGGGTCGTGTTGCTGCAGATCGCGCAGGCACTGATAGGACCGATCGACTGCACGCTCGCGCGCAGGATGCCCGTCGTTGTAGAGCGCCATCGTCGACACGGCCTGCCCGAACGAAACCAGGAAACGAATCGGATCACTCATTCTTCAGGTCGCTGCAGGTGGGGTTCCGCGGGCGCGCGCGATCTTCGCGCGTACCTCAGAATCTTTGCTTTGCTCGGCGAGCCTGAGCGCCGTTTCGGCGGCGGGATCTGTGCGCCAATTCGCCGCGATCACGCTCAGTGCGGCGAGCATTTCGGGCGTAGATGGTTTGAGTTTTGGCTTTCTCGGCCAATGTGCCTCGGTGACGACGAAGCCGAGGAACCAGGCGAGCGTCTCCGCGTTGTGCTGCTGCGCGGCGATGCGGATCCCCATGGTGCGCAGCTGGGAGTCGAGCTCACCACGATCCACGCGCTGCCTGATCAACTCGATTCCAGCTGGTGGACATCTCTCCTGCGCAACCGTGAGCCCGGCAAAGACAACCCGGTCATCCGTGTCCGACAGTGCGCTTATGATTGTCTCGTCGCGCTCAGCGGCGTTGCGCAGTAACAGGCGCACTGCCTCGCGCCTGACCAACGGCTCTTCGTTGTCAAGGAACGACCGCGCCGAGAAGCCGGCCGGCGGGGTGGCGAGTTTTCCGAGAAGGGTAAGCAGCTCCCGCTGGATGATCGCCGGCGCCCCGGCAATTTGGGCGGCGACGGGCTCGCCGATCTGATCGCCGAGCGACTGCAGCAAATCGTAGAACTGAGCTCTCACCTTGGTGTCGTCGATAACGAGTGCCGCGGCCAGCAAAGTCGGAACAGCGGCGGCTCCGATGCGCCTCACGAATCGGCCGATGAGGGCCATGTCCAGGCGGGGTTGCCCGAGCAACGTCTCCAGGATTCGCTCTCCCTTCAGGAAGTCCCAGACCGGTGCGCCCGCGTCCGCACTCGGCGCGCGCTCGACGAGATCGAGGAGGACTTCGGCACGCCCCGCTTTGCACAAATCGACCATCGCCGCTCGAACCTGTGGACCCATGGCGCCGACTTCGATCGCGATCTGGACTATTCGTTCAGGCTCGCATTCAGTGGCGACTGCGGTGCTCGATGTCGCCCGCTCGCTGGCATTCCTCAGACTCGACATCGTCTCCAAAGCCTGTCGATACGCGTCGGGATTGGGATCGTCGAGACTCCAGTCGTCGACCAGGCGACGCATGACGTCGCGAATGGTCGGATCGGTCTTCGGTCGCGGGCCGCCGGACGAAGGGTGGTGAGCGAGCTTGGACAGCATCCGCAGCATCGAGTGCGACACTGTCTGGCCTTCGGCGGCAGAGGCTGCCTTTACGAGATCGATGACCGCTTCGACAGTGATGCCCTGCGACGCGTCGAGGAGGAATCTCCGCCTTTGTGCTTTATCGCCGCCCATCTCGAGCAATCGCTGCAGCGTCGATTCCTTGAGCGAACCAACCAATCGCGAGACTCGCCGCTGGAGTCCTGCCGCTTCTGGCCCCTCCGCGGTTTTGAGCTCTTCGCCGATCTGCAACAGGTAGCCAACGATCACCTGGTCGTACGCCTCTTCGCGCTGGTGCTCGTCGATGGCGCGCGCGACAGTGGCCGGCTCGAGCGCCGCATTCTCGTCAGTCTCTTCGCGTTTGCCCGATGGATCTGTCGCCTCTGAGACGAGTGCCGCTCGGGCCAGACCGATCCAGAGCTGAGTGGCGCGTCCGGCCTTCATCTGGTCCGCGCTCGGAGTCTCGCCGGGCTCGTCTTCAATGAGCTGCAGACGGTCATACGTGAGGGGGAAGAAGCGGACGTGCTCCCAAACGCCACCGAGCCGCTCCGTATCGAGACCGATTGGCTTTTCGGCTCGGACGGGATCGACGGCGAGTGCAGCAAGGGCCTCTGCCAGTTCGGTGCGACCAATTCCGCGAACGAACTTCACCGCGCCGACGTGGTGCTCGTGAAGTCGCTGGGCGAGCTCTTTCAGTACCGGGTTCAGGGGATCCGTCGCGACTCCCTCGATGATCAATTGGCGTCGAGCGACGCCGATCGACAGCGAGTCGCGGTCGCCAACGAACAACGCGCCGATGCGATTGGCGACTCCGTCGACCGCAACATCCAGCAGCGGATGGCCTCTCGGATAGATCGCGTGCTTGTTGAGGGTTATCGACAACTCGACCAGGAAGTCAGCCAGCTCGCGCGACAGCGTCGCCACCACCGGCTTCGCGGAGGCGCCGGGGGCGGCCGGCGCAGCGGGCGCTGCGGGACCTGTTGGGGGTGCGGTCGGAGTTGGATTCGTCATGGAGCGTGTGCGTACGGCCGAGACTAATTTTTTTGCATGTCGGCTGACCTACAATCGACGCGCTGGCGGGTGCTGACGTTACTCGGTATTGCCGAGTTGCTGGGAATGTCGCTGTGGTTCTCGGCGAGCGCGGTCACACCCCAACTGCGCTCGATCTGGGGGCTCACCGCGGCGGAGGCCGGCTGGCTGACCACAATCGTCCAATTCGGCTTCGTTTGCGGGACGGCGGTCGCGGCGATTCTGAACCTTGCCGACGTCATCCCGGCGGGCAGGCTATTCAGCGTTTCGGCCCTTCTGGGCGCGCTCGCAAATGCGTCGATTCTGGCTGTTCCCGGTTTCAGCGGCGCGCTGGTGCTCCGGTTCCTAACGGGGTTCTTTCTGGCCGGCGTCTACCCGCCAGCCATGAAGATGACGGCGACGTGGTTCCGGTCCGACCGCGGACTGGCCATCGGCGTCATCGTCGGCGCTCTAACTGTTGGTAAAGCGACGCCCTACCTGGTGCGCGCCATCCCACACGTCGGCGTCCGGCCCGTAGTGCTCACATCCAGCGTCGGAGCGCTGATCGCCGCAATTCTGGTAGCGGCAACCTATCGCGATGGGCCTTATCCATTTGCACCGCGCCCGTTCTCCTGGAACCAGGTGCGCGATGTGGTGCGCGTGCGGGAGTGGCGGCTCGCCACGTCCAGCTATCTCGGTCACATGTTCGAGTTATATGCGTTCTGGACATGGATTCCGTCGTTTCTGGCGGCGAGCGTTGCCGCGAGCGAAAGGTTTCGTGCGCCGCGCCTGATCTCCTTGCTCGCCTTCACGACCATTGCCATCGGTGGAATTGGATCAGTCTGGGGAGGGCTCTTCGCCGACAAGCGCGGACGTGAGCGTCTCGTCTCGATCTCGCTATTCATGAGCGGGAGCTGTTGCCTGCTGAGCGGATTTTTGTTCGGCGGCCCGATATGGGTGCTCGGGGCGTTGTCGATGACGTGGGGATTTTTCGTAATCGCAGACAGCGCTCAGTTCAGCACATTGGTCACGGAATCGGTTCCTGCACACACGGTGGGAACTGCGCTGACCGTCCAAACTTCTCTCGGATTTCTGTTGACGATGCTGCCGATGCAGCTCGTCCCGCTGATTGCCCAGTGGATCGGTTGGCGTTGGGGCTTTGCAATTCTGGCGCTCGGCCCCCTCGCTGGAATCGCAGCAATTCGTAGATTGGCTGCAGTGCGAGGAGCGCAGCCACGCCGCGCAACCGATCTGTCACTCTCCACCGAACCTTAACGGGGATTAGTCCATGCTGAAGGAGTTCAAGGAATTCCTGCTGAAGCAGAATGTCATTGCGCTTGCCATCGCCGTGGTCGTCGCAACTGCCCTCAACACACTTGTCAAAGCACTTGTCGACGACTTCATCATGCCACTCATTCTGTTCGTTGCACCGGGGGGAGAGTGGCAGAAGGCAACCTGGAATGTCGGGCCGATCAAATTCGGCGTCGGTGATTTTCTGGCCGCGACGATCAACTTCCTGATCATTGGGTTCGTGGCGTGGCGCATCTCGAAGATCTTCATCAAGCCCGAGAAGCCGAAGAAGGATTGCCCGTATTGCCGGATGTCGATGGACGTTGCTGCTACGCGGTGCCCTCATTGCACCAGCCAGTTAGCCGCCGCCTGACCGTGAAAATGCGCTGCGCTCGCATCGGGTGCAGTGTTATCGGGCGTAGCCGAGGGCCGATCTGACTTCTGCGCAAAGTGTCTCGCTCGTGAAAGGTTTCTGCAGGTAGGGTGTATCGTCGGCAGCTCCCTTTTCCGGAAAGATCTCCTCCTTGGGATAGCCGGACATGAATAGCACTCGCATTCCCGGGCTGAGCTCCCTTAGCTCCTCTACCATCCCGCGGCCGCCGAGATTCGGCATGGCGACGTCGGTGAGGACGAGGTCGATCTCGCCGACGTGACCGGCGGCAATCCGGAGAGCAATCGCGCCGTCGGAAGCTTCCAACACGCGATAACCCTTCTGTGCCAGGATCCGCTTTGCGAGCGACCTGACGGCGGCTTCGTCCTCTACGAGGAGGATCGTCTCGGCGACGCGTGGAGCTTTCTCCGGCATCGCGAGCGTTTTTGCGGCAGTTTTGCTACGCGAGGTCGCTTCGGCGAGGATTGCACCGAACGGCTCGAGCCGGGATGAGGCGAGCAACTGGCGCGCGAGTATAGTGGCGCGCTTGGACGCTCGCTGAATCTCGTCGAGCTCCTGCGCGCTGGCAGGGTTCTCGCCGATAGACTCCAGCAGAAATTCCGTGTTGATCTGGATGACGGTGAGGAGATTGTTGAGCTCGTGAGCCACGAAACTGGACGTCTTGTTCGCTTCTTCGAGGTCTCGAGTTCGCGCCGTCAGATCGGCGTCCGCTGGCCGTCTATGCTTTCCGGTGCTACGCGTTGTCTTCTTCAGGAAAGTCGCCCTCATCCCAGCTGTGCAGTTCGAAAGAAATCCAAACGCTGGAAAATAACTGATCGGTCTTATGAGCATTGACTACCGCGTGATGATCGAGTCGGCGCCAGAAGCGATCATCGTCTACACGGCGGAAAAATTTCTCTTTCTCAATCAGTTCGCGGCGAACCGCCTCGGCTCCGACCCGGCATCGCTGGTGGGTCATCCGATCATGGAATTCGTGCATCCGGACTCGGTGCCGGTGGTGGTGGATCGCATTCGCCAGCTGATGAAAACGGGAGACGCCGGCCCTCCACTCGAGGTGAGATTCGTATCGAGGACGGGCCAGGTGATGCCCGCCGAAATTGTCTCAGTGCCGATCGTGTGGGATGGACGGAACGCTTTGCTCGGTCTGATCCGCGATATCAGCAAGAGGGTCGCAGTCGAAGCCGCGCTACGTGAGAGCGACGAGAAATTCGCCACCGCATTCCGGCAGTCTCCGAACGGGATGGCGTTCGTCGATCCGGCGGGCCGGTTCATCAAGGTCAATCGTGCCTTATGCGAGATGCTGGGCTACTCGGAAGAGGAGTTGCTGGCGTTCCGCTTCGCCGACATAACACACACGGAAGATGTCACAACCGATCTCGAGCAGCTCGAGCGCCTCATCGCGCGCGAAATAAGCAGCTATCACCGCATCAAACGCTACATCCGCAAGAATGGCGATGTGATCTGGGTGTCACTCGCCGTATCCGCCGTGCACGATGCGGAAGGGAACCCGATCTACTTCATCGGCCAGCTGCAGGACATCACCTCGCAGCGGGCCAGGGAAGAGGCGCGGGCAAATGCACAGCGTCGCGCGGCAATTACTGAAACGACGATTGCGGTTGCGCACGAAATGAACAATGTGCTGACGGTGCTGATGATGAACGCGGAGCTCCTCGCGCACGACGCGTCGCAGGAGGAGATACCCGAGATCGCGGCTGAAATCCTTATGGCGGCGAGCCGGATCTCGGCGACGGTGCAACGACTCCGCCAGGTTGGCGATCCGCGATCGGTCGACTATCTGGGCGAAGAGAAGATGCTCGACCTATCGCCGAAGCCGGTCAAGACACGGAAGAAGAGAGCGAAGTGACTTTCTGGGTCAGATCCCGGACGGGTAGGTTTCGGGAATCTCCGTGTGTTCCCAATGCTCCGGCTTCTCCAGCGGCTCGAGCGCACTGGTTTTGTCGAAGTGGAAAATCGCGTCGAACTGGCGCGGCAGATCGGCGCGGAAATAGTGACTGACGCGCTCGGTTTCAGGGCGGTAGATGACACCGATCGCGCGCTCGAGCCGCGGCTTCGTCAAAAGAGTCGGGCGGTTCGCACCATCACCCAGATCAAGAAAGAATCTCGGAATGTCGGTCTCATGAAACCCGAGCTCGTAGCTGTCGGGAAGGGCCGGCCGTACTCGCTTCACCTCGCCGGGATCGTCCCAGTTGGTGGCCGCAGTCACGGTCCCGCTATAAGTGGTGAACCCCGCCAACACGGCATCGGCTCCGTATTTCTGGCGAATCAGCTGCCCGACGTTGAGCTCGCCTCGCGCACCCATTTCCGTCGCTCTGGCGTCACCGAGGTGGGAGTTGTGGGCCCAAATCACGATCTTTGGATCGCGTCCGTGGCGCCGCAGGTGACCGACCAGCGAGTCGACGCTTTCCATCATGTGCGTATCGCGGAGGTTCCACGATGACTGTCGTCCGCGAAACATCGATCGGTAATACTCTTCCGCGTTTTTGACGAGCCGAGCGTTCTGCTCGGCGTCGAACCAGTCGTCGCCACTCGTTTTGCTGAGATATTCCATAGCGCGGCGTTGCATCTCGATTAGCTGATGGACGGCTTCCGCCTCGCAGGATTGCGACAGGTCGAAGCTAGCCGCGTAGCCATACGCCTGGCTGTCCTCGCCGAAATGCTCGAAGCAGGAGTAACGATAGCGGGCGCGTCGAGCTGCTTCCGGATCGACCTGATCGAGGTAATTCACCACCACCGACATCGAGTTGAAGAGGCTGTAGAGATCCAGGCCGTAGAACCCCGTCTTGGTGGCCTCGTTGCGGCTCGAGTTCGCGTTGCGTAGCCACTCGACGAAGTCGAGTGTGACGGTATTACGCCACATCCAAGTCGGAAAGCGCTCGAAGCCGGCGAGGGCGGAGTCCGCATCGGGGTCATCGCCTTCTCCGCGGACATAACGGTTCACGCGGTACGCATCGGGCCAGTCGGCCTCGACCGCCACTGCATTGAAGCCCTTTTCGATGATCAACCGCTTCGTGATTTCGGCACGCTCGTGATAAAAGTCGTGGGTGCCGTGGGACGCTTCTCCCAGCAACACGAAGCGTGCTTCGCCAACCCGGTCAAGGAGTGGGCGGTGATCGCCTTCCGTGTCGTTGAGAGCGTGGGCGAGGGACCTGAGATCAGTGGCGGCCATGCCTTCCGAAGTTGCAACGAATGAACCACCCACAGTATTACCTGCTCGCCTGTCGGGCACCCTTGCCTTGAGCCGCACAGACCAGAAGGTCCGCACCAGCAGTCTGGCTCCCCTAAACTGCCGTTCGTACATTGGGCCCCATGCCCACGCGTAATGGGGTCGGGACTCCGCTCGTTGGCCGCAACGCCGAGCTGGCCCTTCTCGCGAAAACGATGGACGAAGCGGCAAAGGGATCTGGCCGATCGGTCTTCATCGTCGGAGAAGGCGGAATAGGCAAGACGCGACTGGCTGCTGCCGCGGCCGACCGTGCGGCGAAGAAAGGGTGGAGCGTCGCCGTCGGGCGAGCGTACCCGGTCGAGACCGGCGTGCCTTACGCGCTTTTCTCCGACGCCTTGCTACCTCTGGTGCGCAAGCTCGAACCGGCGACGTTGTCACTTCTCACCCGCGGAGCCGCACAGGAGTTCGGATACGTGTTCCCGCACCTCGCCGCGCCGGGCGGCAGCGAGCGAGCATCGGTGGGGGCGGATCCTTCGGAGATCAAGGCGCGCCTGCACTGGAACTTCACCCAGTTTCTGGGGCGATTGTCCGCCAGGCAGCCGCTCTTCATCGTCCTGGAAAATCTGCAATGGGCCGACGCGTCGTCCCTGGAGCTGTTTCACTTCGTCGCCCGCCAAATCGGAGAGCACAAGATCGTGCTCGTAGGCACATACAACGAGGCTGAGCGCGATTCAAATCCGGTCTTGCGCAACTCCGAGCAGTCATTGCTGCGGCTCGGGGTGCTGGCCGTGCAGCGATTAACTCCGCTTTCGCAGACTGAAGTGGAAGATCTCGTGCAGCAAATGTTCGGAGAAGACGCAGGTGCAACGAAGCATTTTTCGGCGCTGCTCTACGACTGGACGCGGGGCAACCCGTTCTTCGTCGAGGAGACTCTCAAGTCACTGGTTGACTCCGGAGCGATCTCCCAGCGGAACGGTCGCTGGACCGGCTGGGAGATGGAGACAATCCAGCTGCCATCGACGGTGCGGGATGTGGTGAAGGCTCGCATCGATCGCCTCTCACCCAACGCGCGCACCGTTGCCAACCTGGCGGCTGCGATTGGAACTCGTGGCGCGCATGACACGCTGGCAAAAGTATCGGGCTTGAGCGAAGCCGCGATCATTGCCGCTCTGGACGAGCTGATCGCACAGCGCGTGCTGCACGAGACAGGCGACGCCGACTCCATTCGTTACGACTTCACTCACCCGCTGCTTCAGCAGGTCCTCTACTCCGAGCTCGGTCAGGCGAAAGCGAGACGTCTACACGCCATGATCGCCGAGGCGCTTGAGAGCTTGTACGGTGGATCGGCCCTGGCGCACGCCGACGAGCTTGCCCTTCACTTTGCGCGATCACACTCCGACGCTCTCTCACGTAAAGCAGTGAGGTACCTCCACGCCGCCGGCCGCGCCGCGCTGGAGAAATACGCCAATCGCGAAGCTGCGAATTATCTCGCGGCGGCGCTCGACCGTCTCGACCGGGATGCCACGATCACCGAAGTCCCGCGCGAAGAGATTCTAATGACTCTCGCGCGCACCCGGCAGCGCCTTGGCGAGTACGACGAGGCCATGACGCTGTGGCAGAGAGCTCGCGATAACGCGGTGGCCCGTGGCGAGCGGGGCGCACTCGCTGACATCGAGCATCGGATGGGTCTGGCGTGCTATTGGAGCGGCAGGTACTCCGACGCGCTGTCGCACTACGAATTCGGATTGGCGGAAGCCGACTTCGCTGTGCCCGCGACAACGGTTCGTCTGCGACTCGCCAAGGGAATCGCGCTACAGGACCTTGGCCGACTCAAGGAAGCACAGGCAGAAGTAGAAAGCGCGCTTTCGTCGGCCGCTGCCGGCGGCGTTGACAACGACTCGCTGTTGTCGCGCGCTCACCGCGCGTTGCTCCTCCTCTATACATGGACGGGGCCCTTCGAAACCGCGCGCGCGCACGGAATGGAAGCGGTCGCTCACGCGGAGGCTGCCAGACAGCACATGCTCGAATGGACCGCGCACTGGGGGCTGGCACTGCTGGCTGGAGTCTCGGGAGACGCGGAAGGGGTAGTGAAGCACATCAAGCGTAGCGACGAGCTCGCGGATCAAATGCAGTCGCCGCTACTGCCTCTTTGGTCCGCTGAAATCTGGGTTCAGTACCTATCCAGTATCGGGGACTGGGATACCGCGCTGGCGACCGCGGAGCGGTCGATCATCCAGGCGAAGAGTCTCAATCAACGTGTGCTGCTACCGCGACTTTATGTGTGGGCGGGCCTCATCTATCTCTGGCGAGGCGTGGACGAAAAAGCAAAAGAATACTTCGACCTCGCCTGGAAGATCGCCGGTGGGGAAAAGACCGGCTCGCTGGAGGGCGTTGGTGAGCGGGCGCTCGACGTTCCGTCCATCGTTCCCGCTCACCTCGGCCTCGCATCGTATTATCTGGCGCAAGGCGACCCGGCAGAGGCGGTACGCATTGGCGAGGCTGGACTGGCGATCGCCGATCGAACTGGCTACGTCGTCTGGTCGCTGCAGTGGTTGTTGCCGACCGTCGGTGAAGCGGCGCTCACCGGTCGCGATTTCAAGAAGGCGGCGATGCATTCTGCGCGCATGCGCAGGGACGCGGGCCGATTGAAACATCGTCTGGGCCTCGCCTATGCCGATGCCTGCGATGGCTTGATCGCATGGTTCGGCGACGCGAATCCTCGTCGGGCGATCGGGCTTCTGCGTTCCGCGATCAATCAGCTAGAAGCCATCCCCTTTCCGCCACAAGCCGCGCGTGTTCGGCGCAAGCTGGCGGGCGCATTGGTCGAGGTTGGCGAGCGCGAAGAAGGTATGCGCGAGCTGCGCAAAGCCCACGACGTGCTGGCGCGACTTGGCGCCGCAGAGGAGCTCACTGGAACACGCGAGGAGATGCGGGAGCATGGCGTGCGACCACCGCCAAAGACCGTCACCACCGGTGCCGCGGGCTTGACCGGACGCGAGATCGAGATTGCGCGAATGGTTGCCGGCAGAAAGTCGAACAAGGAAATCGGCGGCGCCCTGCAGATTTCCTCGCGAACGGTGAGCACGCACCTCTCCAACATCTTTCTCAAACTCAGCGTCAGCTCGCGCGGCGAGCTCGCCGACTTCGTTCGGCAAGAGGGTCTGCTGGAAGGCTAGCCGGGCGCTACACACGAAAGCCGCAAGTCATCGAGTAGATTTGGCGCATGATCGATGACATTCTCGCCGAGCTCGAAGCAGACACATCGCTCGATGTCGGAAAGCAATTCGCGGCTGTAACAGCTCGCTATTTCGAGTCAACCCGCAGTGGCATCGGTCGGGTTTCTACGCCGCTCGGCGTCGAGGAGCTCGAGCGCCGATTTGCCGAAGATTTTCCCACCGCCGGCCGGCCAGTCGGTGAAATCATCGAGCGCCTCGAGCGAGAGGTGCTCGCCGATGCCAACAAGTACTACCATCCGATGTACATGGGACACCAGACGTCGGCGCCGCTGGCGGTCGGCATCTGGATGGAGAGTGTCATCGGCGCGCTCAATCAGTCGCTTGCCGTCTGGGAGATGTCGCCCACTGCATCGATGATCGAGCACCGAATTGTCGCCTGGTTGGCGAAGCTCGCCGGATATGGTGCTGGTGCTGGCGGTACGCTTACGTCGGGCGGCACCGAGGCCAACTTCACAGCAATGCTGGCGGCGCGTAACGCGGTGGTGCCGGACGCCTGGGAAAATGGGATCGGCGCAAATCCGCCAGTGGTCGTTTACGGCGAGCACGCCCACTACGCAATAACGCGCGCGATTGGGCAGCTAGGGATCGGACGCCGCAGCGCAATCCCGATTCCCTCGCGCGACTATAAAATCGACGTGAAAGTTCTTCTGGAGACGCTCGACCGGCTGCGTGAGGAAGGGAAACGCGTGATGGCCGTCGTCGCGACCGCCGGCACCACCGCCACCGGATCATTTGACGATCTGGAGTCGATCGGCGCGGCGTGCGAGGATCGTGGCATCTGGCTGCACATCGATGGCGCCCACGGCGCCAGCGCCGTCCTCTCGGCTAAACCGCCGCGCGCGCTGAACGGCTTGCGCTACTCGCGCTCGCTGGCGTGGGACCCACACAAGATGATGCTGCTGCCGCTCGCAGCGGGCATGGTCCTCACCCGCGACGAAGGCGACCTCGAGCGCGCATTTGCCCAGCAGGCGCCGTATCTCTTTCATGCCGGCAAGTCGACACGCATAATCGACCAAGGCATTCGGAGCTTTCAGTGCTCGCGCCGTGCCGACGTGCTGAAGTTGTGGTTCGTGATGCAGCGTTTTGGATCGAAAGGCCTGGGATCGCTCTACGACCACCTTTGCCATACTGCCAGGCTGCTGTACGAGGCAATCGAGAACAGGGACGATTTCGAGAATCTCCACGCACCCGAATCGAACATTCTCTGCTTCAGATACCTGGGCGCAGACGGAAAGGCGAACTGGCACAAATCGCCTTCAGAAGCGGCTGCAAAACGAATCGACGAGCTGAATCGGGCAGTGCGCCCGCTATATAACAAAAAGGGAAGCGGGTGGATTACGGCGACCGTTCTCGACGGCCGTCCCGTTCTGCGCGTGACGATGATGAATCCGAGAACGGGCAGCGAGCACGTGCGCGCTCTTCTCGACGGTCTCGTCGCCAGGGCAAAAGAGGTGGAATCGGCCTAGCTAGCGAGACGTGGCGCGCGTTCTGGATCGCTTTCAGTCGAAGCGCCGAATTCGACAGCGTGGTGCTCGCGTCCGAGCAAGGCGATGATCGCCGCAGCCGAAAACACGATTACGGCCACGATCGCCATCGACCTGGCGTAGCTCATTCGCGTGGCGAGGAGCGCTTCGAGATAGGCGACCGAGCTCGCTATCAGAACTCCGCACTGGTACGCGAACCCCGGAAGAAATCCGCGAACGTTGTCGGGCGAGAGCTCGGTGATGTGTGCCGGGATCACTCCCCACGCGCCCTGCACCATGAACTGCATCGCGAAAGCCCCGACGATGAGCCCGGCGAGCGCCGGTGAAAATGCCCAAACCGGAATCACCAGTATCGCGAGCACGAGAGCCAGAACGATCGCTCGACGCCTGCCGATTCTATCGGAGAGATAACCGAAGCTGACGCCCCCGAGGATCGCGCCGATCATCGAGAACGCAGTGAGCGCCGCGCGCTTTTGTGGCGAGAATCCCCAGTCGCGTTGCAAGAAAGTCGGATACATGTCCTGGGTACCGTGGGAGACGAGATTCATTCCCGCCATCAGCAGCGTCAGGTAGAGGAACAGCTTCCAGTGCGAAGCGATGCCGCGGCCGAGACTGCTCCAATCCTTGTGGCGCGTCCGCTGCCAGACCTCGGATTCCTCGACGCGGAAGCGGACGAACAGCGCCAGCAGCGCCGGCAGTCCGCCGATGAAGAACATTGGCCGCCATCCCCAGCGCGGAAAAACGAAAAAGTAGCAGATGGCGGCGAGGAGATACCCAGTCGCGTAACCCTCTTGCAATAAGCCGGACAAAACGCCCCGCTTTGCGGTGGGTGCCTTCTCCATCGCCAGTGAGGCGCCGACGCCCCACTCGCCGCCCATGCCGATGCCAAACAGCGCGCGCAGGATGAGAAACACGGTGTAATTGGGCGCGAACCCCGACAGGACTTCGATGATCGAGAAGAAAACGAGGTCGATCATGAGGGGGATTTTCCGCCCGTACCGATCGGCCATCAGACCGAAGATGAACGCGCCCACCGGCCTGAAGGCGAGGGTGACGGTGATCGTTAGCGCGAGCTCGGCGTCGGTTTTCTGAAATTCCTTGGCGATGGCGGTGAGTGCGAACACCACCAGGAAAAAGTCGAAAGCGTCGAGCGTCCAGCCGAGGAAGCTGGCGAGGATCGCCGAGCGGTGCCCCCGCGAAGTTATTCTTGTCACATGACAAAAATACTTCCACTAGTCGCGCTCGGCGCGCTGCTCGCGTGCGCGCCTGCCACGACGCCACGTTCGGCGCCGCCGGTCAACACCGTCGAGACAGCATTAGCTCCAGACGCGGCGGCGGATTCGTTGCTGGCGGATGTTCGTGGGATCGATTTGAGCATCGTCGTCGAGCTTCGCTATGCGACGACTAACAATTTTACCGGCGCGCCCTTGCCGGGTTATCTCGCCAATCGCGCATTTCTCCGACGGGAGGCGGCTGTGGCGCTGGCGCGCGTTGAGCGAGATCTGCGACTGCAGGGACTGGGTCTCAAGATTTTCGATGCCTACCGTCCCGTGCGCGCAACGCTGGCCATGGTCGCCTGGACGGAGCGAGTTCACCGGCCGGACCTGCTCAAGGATGGCTACATCGCCTGCCGCTCCCGGCACAACCTCGGGCTCGCCGTCGATCTGACGCTGATCGATCTCGTCTCGGGAAGAGAGCTCGAGATGGGAACGCCGTTCGATACGTTTTCGCCGGCGGCGCACACAGCGAATGCGACGGGAGAAGCGGCGGCAAACCGGCAGCGGCTCAAGGCCGCCATGGAACGCGGGGGCTTCACCAACTACGACCAGGAGTGGTGGCACTACACGTTCGACGTCCCCAATCCCCTCAGGTTCGATCGGGTAATTCAGTAGAGGGAAGCGGGAAGAGGGAAGCGGGAAGCGGAAAGCGCGCTTCCCGTTTTCCGTACGCGATGCCTGCCACGCGTTGCCCGGCTCCCGCTTCCCTCTTCCCTCTTCCCTCTTCCCTCTTCCCTCTTCCCTCTTCCCTCTTCCCTCTTCCCTCCGATAGGGGAGGGGGGTATATTTGATTACACCCATGGAGGCCTGACGTGGCGACGCAGATCGAGAGAAAACCGACAGATGAAGCCAGCGCAATCAGTTTCCCGGTGACGGGGATGACTTGTGCTGCTTGCCAGGCTCGGGTGCAGCGCGCGCTGACCGCAGAGCCGGGTGTAATCGATGCATCGGTGAATCTGGTGACGCGGAGCGCGGCGGTCCGTTACGACCCATCGACCGTTTCGCCAGCGCGGCTGATCGCCGCAGTGCGTGCGACCGGTTACGACGCTGAGCTGCCGACAGCGACCGAGGACATTCTCGCTGAGTCCGGCGACTCCAGTCCCGAGATTCGCGAAGCGCGCTCACTCGCACTTCGGGCGGGAGTCAGTGTGCTCGCCGGTGTGGTGGCGATGGCGCTTTCGATGGGCAGCATGGGCAGCATGGGCAGCATGGGCAACGCGCTCGCCAACTATTCGCTGCTCGGGCTGACCTCCGTGATTCTTCTCTGGGCCGGCCGCGACATCTATCGCGGGGCATGGAAAGCGGTGCGGCACAGGTCCGCCGACATGAACACCCTCGTCGCGCTCGGCACCGGGTCGGCCTTTATCTACTCTGTGGTCGCGACTGTCGCCCCGAACCTGTTCGCCAGAAATGGGATCGCGCCGGACGTCTATTACGAAGCGGTGATCTTCATCATCGGCCTGGTGCTGGCGGGACGCGCTATCGAAGCGCGCGCGCGCAGCAAAACGTCGGAAGCGCTGAGAAAACTCGCATCGTTGTTGCCTTCTGTCGCTCGCGTCGAGGAGGGAGGCGCCTGGGTCGACAAGCCGCTGGCGCAGGTCCACTCCGGAGAGACCGTTCTCGTTCGGCCCGGAGAGCGTATTCCTGTCGACGGGATTGTCATCGACGGCTCGAGTGAGATCGATGAATCGATGCTGACCGGCGAGCCACTCCCCGTCGCGAAGTCAGCGGGCGATTCCATCGTTGGTGGCACAGTCAACACCACTGGGTCGCTCCGTTATCGCGCCACGAGCGTCGGCGCCGACAGCGTGCTGGCGCGAATCGTCAAGTTGATGCGTGATGCACAGGCATCCAGAGCTCCAATCCAGCGGCTGGCGGACAAAGTCAGCGCGGTGTTTGTGCCGACGGTTCTTGCCATCTCGATAGTGACTTTCCTCGCCTGGTATTTCATCGCTGACGTTGCCGCGCTGCCGCGAGCGATCGCCGCGGCGGTATCCGTCCTCATCATCGCCTGTCCGTGTGCAATGGGTCTAGCCGTTCCGACAGCCGTGATGGTGGCGACCGGGAGAGGCGCCGAGCTCGGCTTGCTGATCAAGGGCGGCGAGATACTGCAGCGAGCGGGCGACGTGAACACCGTCGTGCTCGACAAGACCGGCACCGTCACGGAGGGCACGCCGGCGGTGGAACGCGTCATGTCCAGTGACACAACAGGTCGGGACGAAGTCCTACGCGTTGCTGCATCGCTGGAAAGACACTCGGAGCATCCAGTCGCCAGTGCGATTGTTCGCGCCGCGGGCGCGCGGAAGCTTCGCTTTGCTCCCGTTGAAAACTTCAAGTCGCACACCGGAAGCGGCGTCACCGGACAAATCGAAAGTCGTCGCGTCGCAGTCGGGAACGCTCAGCTGATGGAAGCCCTCGGCGTTAATTTCAATGAGGACGTGGAGCTGAATCCAGCAGACAACGCTGGCAGCGAGCTTTTTGTCGCCGTCGATGGACGCGTGTTCGGGACGATAATCGTTGCCGATGCCATTAGACCGTCTTCGCGCGAGGCCGTCGACAAGCTGAAAAGCCTCGGTGTCGACGTGGTGCTGTTGACGGGAGACAGACTATCGGCCGCGGCTTCAGTGGCGGAAACGGCCGGAATCGACCGGGTCGTCGCGGAAGTTCTGCCCGAAGAGAAGGTCGAGGAAATCCGAAGCCTGCAGCGGGCGGGGCGCGTGGTGGCGATGGTCGGTGATGGAATAAATGATGCGCCGGCGCTGGCCCAGGCTGATGTCGGCATCTCGATGCCGAAGGGAACCGATATCGCCATCGAAGCGAGTGATGTCGCGCTGATGCGGAGCGACCTCCGCAGCGTTCCCACTGCCATCTCGCTCTCGCGGCAGACGATGGCGACGATGCGGCAGAATCTGTTCTGGGCGTTCGTGTACAACGTGGTGGGGATCCCGATCGCTGCCGGTGTGCTCTATCCGGTGACAGGACTGATGTTGAGCCCAATCATCGCCAGCGCGGCGATGGCGCTCAGCTCGGTCAGCGTAGTGACCAACAGCCTGAGACTGCGACACGTCAAGCTGGCGTAATGAGTGAGGACGCGAAGATGGCGACGAAAGTGAAGGGCATTCTCGAGCGTGTCAGCCCAGTGGCTGCGGAGTGCGGCTGCGCCGTGCGTGATGGCGTGGGCTCGCGCAAAGCACTCGGCGTGGATCCGGAAATCAAATCACGGAACATCAAGCGCCTGCGCCGCATCGAAGGTCAGTTGCGCGGGCTCCAGAAAATGGTCGGTGAGGATCGCTACTGCGCGGACATCCTCACTCAGATCTCGTCGGTCCAGGAAGCATTGCGCGGGGTTGGGAAAGAGTTGATGCGCAATCACCTGAAGCACTGCGCCACCGGCGCAATTCGGAGTGGCGGCGACGAGGCTGACCGCATGTACGACGAGCTGGTCGACCTGATGTACACCCACAACAGATAAAAACTGGCTACGGTCATACTCGCATCTAACCGTAACGGGTTGCGGGGTGCGGGTAGCACCGTTCCCGGTTGCCGGTGAACTGCGGTGCGAACTGGTCGGCCACGCGACTACGGTAAAATCGACTGCGGTTGCCTTTACCGTCACGCCAGTAGGACGGTCCTGCGGTAGTCACCGGGAACAGGCAACCGCGCTACCCGCACCCCGCAACTCGTCCCTTATAAGCCTGCGGCGATCCAACCCTTTTTTTTCCGCTAAAACCCGCTTGAAACCGGCCTCCTCTTGCGCCCGTATTGTCCTAATGTGATAGTACAAGCAGACAATGCCTACTTTCGAGGTGGATTCCAGGAGCCCGACTCCGATCTACGCCCAGCTCGACCGGGCAATACGAGCGGCGATCGCGACGGGAAGGCTCAAGGCAGGGATGCAGCTGCCGACCGTGCGTCAGCTCGCCGTGGAGCTGGCGGTCAACGCGAATACGGTCGCGCGTGTGTACGCCCAGCTGGAACGGGACGGTATTCTGGAAACCCGACGCGGAGTGGGCACTTTCGTTCGCGACGTGCCGACGCCACAGGCCGCGCTGGCCCGTCGTGAGCGTGAGCTGCGAGACTTGATCCGTCGCTTCGTTGGCGACGCAGCGCTGTTGGGATTCACCTTACCAGAGCTAATCAACCAGCTCAGACTCGAGGAGAAGAAATAAATGCCACCCATGGACGAAATTCTCGCAGCTCGCCGCGCCGCGCGGGCTTCGCGGTCGCAGGGGCGTGTCAATGTCGTTGCGGTTTTCATTCTGCTCGTTTCGCTTCTCGCCGGTTTCTTCATGACCGCCGGGACACAGAATCCGGGTTGGCTGGTCATCTGGGTAGTCGTGGGAATCTTCTTTTCGCAATCGCCAAAGATTGCGAAACAATGGGAGCGCGCCGTCGTTCTGCGCCTCGGCAAGTACACTGGTCTTCGCGGACCCGGGCTCTTCTGGATCACGCCATTCGTGGAAACGATCCCGATCTACATCGACCAGCGCGTCATCACGACTAGCTTCGCCGCTGAGGAGACTCTTACCTCCGATACCGTCCCTGTAAATGTCGACGCCGTTTTGTTCTGGATGGTTCATGACTCCGAGAAAGCAGCGCTCGAGGTTCAGGACTACACCCAGGCGGTCAGTTGGGCCGCGCAAACCGGCTTGCGAGATATCATCGGCCGAACGTCGCTGACCGAGCTCCTGCGGGGCCGCGAGCGAATCGAATCGGAGCTGCAGGCCCTGATCGATCAGCGATCGAATCCGTGGGGCGTGACGGTGCAGTCCGTGGAGATGCGCGACGTCATCATCCCACCATCGTTGCAGGACGCAATGTCTCGCGAAGCGCAAGCCTCGCGCGAGAAATCCGCCCGCATCATTCTCGGCCAGGCGGAAGTCGAGATCGCACAACTTTTCTTTGAGGCGGCGAAATCGTACCAGAATAATCCTACCGCGCTTCACCTCCGCGCGATGAACATTCTCTACGAGGGATTGAAGGAGAAAGGTGCGCTGATGCTGGTGCCGAGCACGGCGGTGGAATCGATGGGTCTTGGCGGGCTAATGGGCGCGGCCGCCCTCAGGCAGCAGACGCTGAGCGAGGGGGAAGCCAAGGCAGGACCGCCCGCAGTCTAGATGGCAGAAAAAGCGCGCCTCCGAGGCGCGCTTTTTTTTGGGGGCGATCTACTTTGCAGCCCGAACGGTTTCAGGAGCGCGCTGACCCGATCCGATCATCGGCGCGGCTTGTCCTTCAGAAAGGAGTTTCGTGACGAAGCGTTGCCCTTCAGAGATGCGCTCCACTTCAATGGCAATTGCATCGATTGAAGACTCGAGCCGCTCCAGTCGTTGCGCGGTCTCGGTAAGGGCCGCCGGTGGCACCGACGGTTTCGCCGAGCGCCGCCAGATTGCCCGCCCGACGCCAGTCGCCAGCGGAAAGAGGACGAAGATGATGGATAGAACGGACAGCCCCATCACCTGCTTGGAGCTGAGTCCACCGTAGAAGACCGGCTCGGATGTCGTGGCAATCATTCCCGCGGAGGCGCCGGACAGCTGCTGGCCCGTCTGAGCGATATCTGACTCGAGTTGGAGCTGCCGCGCGTCGAGCAGGGATAGCCTCGCCTCCAAACCCTTTATGGCGGTCGGATCGCCCGTCTGCTTGAGCTGACTCAGCAGCTTCGACCGCCTGCTATCGACAGACTGTAATTGATTCGAAAGTTCGTCACGCCGTGACTTGAGCGCGTCGATGTCGCGCGCTGTGCGTGGCATTGGCAGCGTCGTCGGCTGAGTGCCCGGCGGCCCCTGAATCGCGACGACAGGAGTGGGACCCGAAGGAGCGGCTGCCTGCGCCGGCTGTTGCATGATGAATCTCTACTTCACGGCTGGCGGAGTGTCAAACTCGAACGGACTTCTTGGCTGCTCGGTACCCACCCTGCCGGTCGCGATATCTGCTTTAGCGTATACCTCAGAGCGCACGGGCGAATTGTCCTGTCTTCTCAGGATGGCAATCTGACCGATGTGCGTCAGCGCGTCGGAAATAGGACCCTGAAATAGCTCCTCGGGTGTGACGCCGAGGGGCGCGTCGGACGCCAGATAACGGTCGAGCGCCAGCAGGGAGGCATGAAATCGATCAACTTCCTTGCGCCACGCACCAGGTTTCGACGGCGACCAATCCGATTTTCCCTGGGCCATGCCCAGCGCCCACTCGAAGAGATCGCCAAGATGTGAGACGATCTCCACGGGCGTGCGCGCGTTCTTTCCGAGCTGGAAAGTCCCAAAGCTGGGAGGAGCGCCTCGCTCGACTTTTGCCGCGCGGTACGCAATTGTCGCCAGAGTGTGGCGCAGAAACGCGCGCTTCGGATCTGTCAATGCCAGTCGGGCTCGTCGGTCAAGGTATCGACGTGCACTCTACTAGCTGACGCCTTGCCCGAGAAGCGCTGCCACCCACCGCCGCTACTGTTGTGGGCGACGGCAATCTCAAAGCTGTCAGGAGGAAACCACCGGGCGTGGTTGTAGTCTTCGTCGCAGTCGCAGCCACCACCGCCGGGACCTCTGACGACGATCGCCCTGGTGCGAAGATCGCGGACGATTCCGTACGTACCTGGATTCGCGGGCGTCGTGTCCTCTCCGACGTAAGCGAGATAGCGACCGTCCGGTGAAATGAGCACATCCTGGTACGACGGCCAAACGTCATCGGGCAGGGGGCTAGTCTCGACTCGGTGTTTGCCAAGTCGCAGGCGGAATATCTGGCGCTGCGGCGTCGATGAATCCTCGGAGACCTGCACCAGTCCGATGACGAGAGTGTCGCCGATTACGATCGGCGCCGGCGGAATCACGTTGCGTACGGTGTCGGCGCCGAGAGGTGAGTAGATGGCGATACGGTAGACAGTGCCGGTGTCTTCCATCGGCTCCCACGATTCCGTGTATGACGAGTCGATGACCTGAATGCGAGTGGCGCCGCGATCCTCTCCGTTCTTGCAGGCGCCGCTGGCGACCGCAGCGACCGCGCCGGTTACGATGACGACCACTCGCGTCTGCATCGCGATTATCTCTCGCCTCCGTCTTCGTCGTTCACAGTCGAAGGCGCGCGCACGGGAGCTGTCTTGATCTCGGCCGTGCTGGGGACGATAGCTGGCAGTCCGGCGAGCCTGAGCGTCGCATTGATCGAGGGGAGGACCAGAAGCGCGCCACGCATCGCTTGCAGCTGACGATCGAGCTGAGCCGACAAATCATTGAAGACGGTATACGACTGACTCGTCGGCTTGGCATCGCTGCCTCCGACAACGCCGGCAAGCGCGGCGATCTTGTTATTCAACTTGATCGGGTAGTTCAACGGATCCTGGCTCGACTGGTTTTTGATCTGATAGATCTCGCCTTCGACCGCCGACAGCTTGTTGCTGAGATCGTCGGCCACGCGCCTGAAAGCTTCACTTTGATTCCCGGCAATCTTCTTTGATCGATCGGCGAGCTGGGCCTTCACGTTGCGAATCGTCTTGACCGCATCGTTGGCCTGGCTCGTTTTGTAGTGGATGCGCATCAGGAGGTCGAACTGCTCTCTGAGGTCCGCATCAGTCGTTGTCGTGCGCGGGTCTTTCACTATGGTGAAGGGCTGCGTGTAGCTCTGACCGTTCACATTCAATCGCACCGAGTAGTTGCCGGGCAGCGTGACCGGGCCGGCGACGCTACCAGCCCAGAGAATCATGTTATCGAAGACCGACGCATCGGGATATCTGAGATTCCACGCGAACATGTTCAGTCCTGCCTTGTTGGCGACGCGTGGTGGCGGCGGCCTGCGGATCGATCCTTCCTCGCCGGGCGATGTCTCTTCACCGCGCGCCTCGCTCCGCGTCGCGGTGTCAGGCGTAGCTCCAGCGCGTCGCAAGCTGTCGTTGCGCGCGGCGCGGATACTGTCGGCGCGAATCGAGTCGGCGGCGACGGTCGGGTCCTGCTGGCTGGTGAAGCTGCGTATCACTTTTCCCTGTGCATCGAGGAAATCGAGCGTCACCAGCTGGCGCGGTTGGGCGAGCCAGTAATAGATGACGGCGCCGGATGGCGGATTCGCTCCGGTCGGATGTCCACCGGCGGCTCCGTTACCTCCTCCTCCCCCGAATGAGGCGCGATAGACTTTGCGCGGTTTGAAAAGGTGCGCCGGGGTGCGCGGGATCTCGGCATTGAGCTGGCGGAGCGCTGATAAGTCGTCGAGAATCCAGAACGATCGTCCGTGGGTGGCGGCGATGAGGTCGCCCTCCTTCACCGCCAGATCGTGGATGGGAACGATCGGCAGATTCCGGCGGAGCGACTGCCAATTTGCTCCATTGTCAAACGAAACCCAGACGCCTCTTTCCGTTCCGGCGTAGAGAAGTCCCGCTCGCTCCGGGTCTTCACGCAGCACGCGTGTGAACTCGGTCGCTGGAATCCCATTGGTGATGAGCGTCCAGGTCGCCCCGTAGTCAGTGGTCTTGTACAGGTACGGCTTAATGTCGTCGAGCTGGTACCTGTTGGCGGCAATGTATGCGGTGCCGGGTGAGAAATTCGACGCCTCGATCATCGAGATGCGGGTCCACTCGGGGAGTCCTGCCGGTGTCACGTTCTTCCAGGTCTTGCCGCCGTCGCGAGTGACGTGCACGAGCCCATCGTCTGAACCGGCCCAGATCACTCCCGGCGTACGTGGCGACTCGGCGATGGTGAAGACCGTCGCGTAGTACTCGACCGACGTCTGGTCTCTCGTAATCGGCCCGCCAGACGCACCGAGGGTGCGAGGGTCGTGTCGAGTCAGGTCGGGACTAATTGGCTTGAACGTCTGTCCCTCGTCGTCGGTCTCGAAGACCACGCTGCTGCCGACGTACATTCGGCGCGGGTTGTCGGGCGAAATCACGATCGGGAACGTCCACTGGAAGCGATACTTCGCGTCGGCGGCGTCGTGACCCATCGGATTGTTCGGCCACGGATTTACATCGCGCTCGAAGCCATTCCTGATGTTCTTTCTCGTCAGCAAGCCGCCGTACGATCCGGCGAATACCACGTCGGGAGTGTCGGGCACGACAGCGATGTATCCGCTTTCACCGCCGCCGACATCGTACCAGTCACTGATGCCGATCCCGCCGGCCTTCCGGCTCGGTCCGCACAGTGTCGAGTTGTCTTGCTGTGCTCCGCAGACGCGATACGGAAAATGATTGGTGGTGACGACGTGGTAGAACTGCGCCGTCGCCTGATCCTGCTCTGACCACGAACGGCCGCCGTTGAACGACACGTTGGCGCCGCCGTCGTTGGCTTCGATCATCCGCTGCGCGTCATTGGGAGCGATCCACAGGTCGTGATTGTCGCCGTGGGGGACCGGGATGTTGCGAAAGGTTTTTCCGTTGTCGGTCGAACGGTACATGCCGGTGTTCAGCACGTAGACCGAGCTCGAGTCCTTCGTGTCGGCGAAGATGCGCGTGTAGTACCACGCGCGCTGGCGAAGCCGGCGATCGCCGTTGGTGCGCTTCCACGTCGCCCCGGCATCGTTCGAGAGAAAGACTCCGCCCGAGTCCGCCTCGATGATTGCCCAGACTTTGTTGGAGTTCGCCGGCGAGACAGCCAGACCGATGTTGCCAATGACGCCCTGGGGCAGACCGGGATTTCTGGTCAGCTCGGTCCAGTGCTCACCGCCGTCGGTCGATTTGAAGATTCCGCTGCCCGCTCCGCCGGAGACGAGCTGCCACGGAGTACGCCAGGCCTGCCAGAACGCGGCGTAAATGATGTCGGGATTATTCGGATCCAGAACGAGGTCGGTGATGCCGGTGGAGTCGTTGCGATACAAAACGCGGCGCCAGGTTTTCCCGCCATCAGTGCTCTTGTAGACGCCGCGCTCGCTGCTCGGTCCGAAGACGTGCCCTTGCGCGCCTATATAGACGATGTCCGGGTTGGTCGGGTTCACGCGCACTCTCGAGATCTGACGCGAATCGGTGAGTCCGACTGAGACCCAGGTCTTACCGCCGTCGCTGGTGCGCCAAACACCGTCGCCATGCGATACGTTACCGCGAATCGGATACTCACCGGCGCCGACGTAGACGATGTCGGGGTTCGATTCACTGATCCCAATGGCGCCGATCGTGCCGCCGAAATATTTGTCGGTGACGGGCGTCCACGTAATTCCGCCGTCAGTCGTTTTGAAAACGCCGCCGCCGGTGGTGCCAAAGTAGTACTCGTTGGGTCGTTTGCTCGAGCCGGCGACGGCGACGGAGCGTCCGCCGCGAAACGGACCGATCTCGCGCCAGCGCAGCGCAGCGAAGGCGGTGGTGTCGTAGGTGATCGATCCGGTCGGCGTCCGGCCAGGCAACGGCACGCGCTGCGACTTTGCCGAGGCAGGCGAAAACGAAATTGATACGATCGAGGCGCCGACCAATGCGCAGAGCGCGCTAAGTCTCACGAATCGTTTCTCCGATGGGTGGGAACGGTGGGAACGGTGGAACGTTGACAATCGAGCTTGTATGTAGCAGAGACGACGATGCGTCGGCAAGTAGCCGCTCCGCGGGTGCTCGTGCTCCGCTCTAGCGCAGAAATCGCTCGGCGAGCTGTGCGAGCCGTTCATCTCCCTCGCTTTCTGCCCTGAGGCGAATGTTCTCCACAAACGGGCGCAGCTTTTTTTCTCCCCAGTAGTATCCCGTCGCGCTCTCCGCGCTGCCGGTGTCACCCGAGCGAGCGCCTTCGAGCAACGCTTCCGCCGCCGCCTCATCGTAGCCCGGATCTCCACGAGGAGGCAGCGAGTAGCGTTTTCCCGGGTCGCCCCAGCCGGCATCTTCCTTTACGAACGCGCGTGACATTTCTTTCTCTCGACGGATATTGTGAAATGTCGCAGCTTTCACGCCGTTATCACGGGACTTGCAGATTATCTCAAGCAACCCGAAAAAAGAGTGGAGGTTGGATGAGAGAGGAATCCTTTGAGGAGCAGCAGGAAGCGCTGGATCCACACCGGCGTGAGGAGCGCGACGCCGCGGTGCTCGAGCTCGCCGGTCGTATCAGACAAAAAGGGGTGCTCCTCACAGGGCGCGAGACGAGCGGCCAGCTCGATGACCTGATGACTGCGATGGATCGGTTCGATTCCGCAGTGGTTGCACGCGGCGGCGATCTTTTTGTGAACACTCCTTTCTCGGACCAGCCGGAGAGACCTGAATTTGTCATCCCTCGCCGCCTCACCGGGGAGGATGCGGAAGCCTACGCTTCCCGCATCAATGCAGCTGCTCAGCGACTGGAGAGAGCGGACTTTTAGAAGTCGGGCGCCGCGGTGAGTAGCGCCGCCACTCGGAGCATACGCTGGGCGCAGGCAGGGCTGCTCGTCAACGCCGTGCTGGTGCTGGTCAAGCTCATTGCGGGAATCGTCGGCCATGCCAATGCGCTGGTAGCGGACGCCGTCGAGTCGTCCGCCGACATTTTCTCCTCGCTTATCGTCTGGATGGGGCTGAGTATCGCAGCCCGTCCAGCCGACGAAGACCACCCTTACGGACACGGCAAAGCGGAGCCGCTCGCGGCCGCCGTTGTCTCGTTGATGCTGCTTGGTGCTGCGATCGGCATCTCGATCATGGCGATACGGGAGATCGTAACGCCGCATCATCTGCCGGCACCCTTCACGCTGTTCGTCGCTGCCGGCGTCATCATCATCAAGGAAGCTTTGTATCGGCGCGTGTCGCGCGTCGGCAAGGAGGTCGGCAGCACGGCCATCGCCGCCGACGCCTGGCACCACCGCGCAGATGCGACGAGCTCGCTGGCAGCGTTCATCGGAATCAGCATTGCGCTGTGGGGCGGACGCGGCTGGGAAGCAGCCGACGACTGGGCGGCACTCGTGGCCGCCTTGCTCGTTGCGATCAACGGAGTGCGGACGCTGCGGCCGGCTATTTCAGCGCTGATGGACGAGGTGCCCGATCGCGCCGTCAAGGAGAAGGCGATGCAAGCCGCACTACGCGTGAGCGGCGTGCAGTACGTCGAGTATCTCAACGTGCGGGGATCGGGACTGGGCTTTTACGTCGATCTTCACGCCCAGGCGGACCCGGCGATGTCGCTGGAGGACGCCCATGAGATCGCCGCGAAGATCAAGTATGCAATTCGGGAATCGATACCGAGCGTGGTGAGCGTGCTCGTCCACATGGAGCCGTACCGCGCCAGCTAATCCCGCTTCCAATCTCCGCTTTTGCCGCCGCGTTTTTCGGTGAGGCGCACTTCCGAGATTTCCATCCCGCGATCGATCGCCTTGGCCATGTCGTAAATGGTCAGGAGCGCAACACTGACCGCGGTCAGCGCTTCCATTTCGACTCCCGTCCGACCGCGAGTGGACGCCCACGCACGGACCCGCAATCCCGGTAGCGAGCGATCCACCTCGATGTCCACCTCCGCGTCAGTCAACGCGATCGGATGGCAAAGTGGAATCAGCTCTGAGGTGCGCTTTGCGGCCATGACTCCGGCGATGCGGGCAGTGGATATCGCATCGCCCTTGACCAGCGCGTTGCGCTCGATGGCCTCCAGCGCTTCCGCATTCATTGAGATGGTGCCCTCGGCGCGAGCCGTGCGCGCCGTCTCAGCTTTGCCGCCAACGTCGACCATTCTGGCGCGGCCCTCGGCGTCGATATGCGTGAGATCGCTCATTTCAGCGCCGACGAGAGGTCGCGAATCAGCTTTGAAGTAATCAGCTGCGGACTGACGTTCGTCTCGGTCCACGTCTGCGCCTGCAAAACAGAATCGACTGCTTTGCTTGCCGCTGCCGCACCCGCTGCATCCTTCCTGTGCAGTGCATCGCGCGCTCGCTCGCCCAGCAATTCGATCAACGCGTCCAGTGTGTCAGCGAAGCTGCCGCGGGCACCAAACGCACCCTGCGAGAGCGCCGCAGAATGCATTACTGATGCACGGCCGACGGTTGCCGCATCGACGATTCGGCGGGCGTTGATGGTAGCGCGCGCCGCTGCATCGCCGGTGAAGAGTGTTCCCGGCGTACCCGCCGCGGCGCGAGCGCGCTCGGCCGTGGTGGCCTTCCCGTTTTTGTCCAATGCTTTCTTCACCATTGGATTCTCAACGAACGCACGAACCGCTTTGTCCTGCACCAGGGGAACGCGCACTGTCACAACGCGGGAGCGGATCGTCGGCAGAAGTGCGCCCGGCTCGCTGGAGGTGAGAATGATCGTAGTATCGGTGGGAGGCTCCTCGAGGAGCTTGAGGAATGCGTTCGCCGCCATGTCGGCTCCTTCCTGTGGGACCATTCGCTCCGCGTCGCCGATGATGAAGACCTTACGCCGTCCGATCGCGGGAGCGATGGCAGCCCGCTGAACCAGGTAGCGCACGGTTGCCACGTAGATCCCCTCGGCGCCGGATGGCGCGGGGTACAGGCCGTGCTCGGCGGCGCGTTCGGCGATGGCATCGGCGTAATCATCCCGAACCTGGTCCAGATCGGGATCCGAGTCCCTGAGACGCGGCCGCGGAAAGACCCAATGAAGATCAGGATGAGTAAGCTGCGCTACGTATCTGCAGCTGACGCACTCGCCGCAGGGGGCATTTTTTTCGCCGCAAAGGAGCTGTTGCGCGATGCAGATCGCGAGTCGTTGCTTGCCTACGCCACGCGGCCCCTGAAGGAGCAGGCTGGAGGGTAGCTTCCCAGCGCGGATGCTGACAGAGAGCCGCTCGCGAAGGTGTTCGTGGCCAAAAAGTTCGACGATTGTCACATCGAAATATGGTCACCCTGGCGGGGCGGGGCAGGTGGCTTGCGATGCGAAATCCCTGGCACATTTTCTGACTGACTGAGTAGGCTCGGTCAACGCATCGAATCAGGAGATCGTTATGGCAACCCAGCTTAAGGGACGGAAAGTCGCGTTTCTCGCTACGGACGGTGTGGAGCAGGTAGAGCTCGCCGCGCCGTGGAATGCCCTGAAAGCGGCGGGCGCCGACCTG
>Ga0070707_100000322_pt1 | contig 47149 bp, 44 predicted proteins | sample KBSK5502metaG_FD_65468 | JGI IMG/M metagenome (GOLD analysis project Ga0070707, IMG submission 65468) | Corn, switchgrass and miscanthus rhizosphere microbial communities from Kellogg Biological Station, Michigan, USA - KBS K5-50-2 metaG | ecosystem: Host-associated > Plants > Roots >... | reverse complement strand
CACTTGCGCCTGTCCACCAAGCTTTCCTTCAGTTCCTACTTCGCGGGCGACACGCGTCACCTCGGAGGCAAAAGCACTGAGCTGATCGACCATGGTGTTGATCGTGTTCTTCAGCTCGAGCGTCTCGCCGCGTGCTTCGACGGTGATCGTCTGGCTGAGATCTCCTTTGGCAACCGCAGTCGTCACTGCCGCAATGTTTCTCACCTGGCTCGTCAGATTCCCGGCGAGCGTGTTTACGTTGTCCGTCAGATCCTTCCACGTACCCGCGACGCCGGGGACTGCCGCCTGGCCACCGAGTTTCCCTTCCGTTCCCACTTCGCGCGCGACACGTGTGACTTCGTTAGCGAAGGAGCCGAGCTGGTCGACCATGGTGTTGACGGTCGTGCCTATGCGGAGGAATTCCCCCTGCACCGGCTTGCCATCGATCTCTAGCACCATCTTCTGGCCGAGATCTCCCTCGGCGACTGCGGTTAGAACGCGGGCGACCTCGGTGGTGGGCGACGCGAGGTCGGTGATCAGAGTGTTGACGGACTCAACGGTTGAGCGCCAGCCACCGGTGACGGCACCGATGGACGCGCGATCGTTCATCTGACCCTGGCGTCCGATAGTGGTGGCGACACGCGTCATCTCGTCGCAGAGGTGTTCGTTCAGCTTGGCGATGGAGTTGAACGCGTCCGCCAACTCGGCGAGCAGCGGATCCGCGGACATCGGGAGACGCACTTTGAAATCGCCGTCTCGCAGATCGCGCATCGCGCTCAGGACGCGTCGCAGATCTATGTCCCTGATTTTTCCATCTGGAGCGAGCAGGGCTACTTCGTGCTCAGCATCCCGTTGAGAGGAACCGCTGCTGTCTCCATTTCGTATGCCGTTGCGCGCTCGGCCGCCGTTTCGGCCATTCTTTCGTCGCGCGCCCGCGGCTTTGGGAGAACGCGCGGTGCCTTCTTCGACACCGGCTTCTTCCATCTCGATTGTGTCGCCGATCTCCACGACTCCACTCCTGTGACTTTTTGGCGTCCCACGCGCCCACCGCGCGGGATTTAGAACCCTCCCGGCCGGCGGGAAAAACGCATGGCCAGGGGATTATTTCTACTGTTCAAAAGCGGGGCCGTTGTTGGCCGCCGCGGGGTGGGGGTCTACTGGGGGGCGGGAGCTATTTCGACCCGGTCGCCAGAGTGGATCTGGCCCTCGGAGAGTACTCGTGCGTAGACGCGGCTCCAGCCGGGATGGAGCTTCTGGGCGATTCTGACGAATTTTCCGTCGATAAAGGAGCGCTTAATGGTCTTGCAGGGGCTGGTGAAGGACGCCACCTCGAGCTCTACCTCATCGCCGACGCGCAGCTGAGCTCCGGGAACCACCAGATCCCAGTCGATTCCTTCGATGGTGAGGTTCTCGCCGACGGTTCCGGCCTCGATCGGATGGCCTTCCTTCTGGAGTGCGCGGATTCTCTCGACGGAATAAATACACACTGCTCGTTCGGGTCCGCCGTGGCCTATTCTGTCTTCTTGGGCGTCACCAGCGAGCCCAGATAGGGACACTTTGGCGCCAGTGACCGGCTTCTTCGGGACACCGCCGTTGGAGACATTGATCGAGACCAGCGTCCCGATTCGATGAGTACCTAATCCTTGATCCATCGTCAGTTCTCTCTAGCTCCTTGTCGTACTCGACCGCTACGAGCAAGCGCTCCCGAATCCCCACCGCGTTCGCTGACAAGATACTTCACCGGAATCCCTCCATTACTGGTGGCAAAGCGAGATCGCAGTGGAATGCGGATCTGCCGAGCAAGGTCGTCGGCGGCAGCGAGAACGCCGATTCTCCAGCCGCGCTTCCCTTTGACGGCAGTTCCCAGTGTCGCATAGAGATCTCGCAGATCGGTGCTCTCGCCAACCCGTACTCCGTACGGCGGATTGGTGATGATCCATCCGTCCTTACCGACATCTGCAACTTCTGCGAGCTCGGCTAAAGATCCGGAGACCGATGATACCGAAAACTGAATGTCGGCTGCTACACCCGCTCGCTCGGCGTTTCTCTGCGCGGATTGAATCGCGCCAGAGTCGCGATCGGCACCCCGGATGTCGAGCGGAACATCGACGATGGATTCGTTGGCTTTGCCGAGTGTCTCGTTCCAGAGTCGCTGATCGAACGACGGCCAATTAATGAATTGAAAGCGGCGCACGAGTCCGGGCGCTCTTCGATGTCCGATGAGCGCCGCCTCGATGGGAATCGTCCCCGACCCGCACATCGGATCGAGCAGAGGGTGCTTTGGTCGCCAACCGCTCGCCAGAATCATCGCCGCCGCCAGTGTCTCACGCAGCGGTGCTTTCGCAACTTCCTGTCTGTATCCGCGCCGATGCAGGAGCTCGCCTGAAGTGTCGGCGCTGATCTCGCACTCATCATTCACTATCCGTAAGACGAACAGCTGCACACCTGCCTGCTGTGTGTTCTCGATCTCCGAGTCGGATTCCGCGCGCGAAGATCCTTCCGCCCGGAGATCTACGCCGGCCGGAGCGACCTGAGCGATCACTCCTAGTACACGCTCGGCCACCGCATCAGAGTGATAGAGGCGGGATTTCCTGCAGGTAACTCGCACTTCGACGCGTCCCTTCTCGGGAAGATACTCGTTCCAGCTCAGTTTCCTGGCGCGGCGTTCGAGCTCGTAAAAGGTGCTGGCGTGAAATCGGCCAAGTCTTAGCAGGACCCGGCTGGCCGTGCGCAGCCAGAGATTCGCGAGGTACATGCGCTCTGGATTGCCGTCGAACGCGACGCCACCTTCTTCCTGGCGGCCTTTGATACCCAACGCTTTGAGCTCGCCGGCCGTTATCGATTCCAGCCCCGGCGCAGTAGCCGCGAATAACTCGGCTCCGGTGAGCGATGTTCTTGCCCTCGTTGGCATTGAACGCTCAGGTTAGCTACCCGCGCCTGGACTCGTAAGTGGCGGAATGCTTTGTGCCTGTATCGAGCAGAGTGTCAACAAGAATTACCAAGGAGTCAGCCCGACAGCTGCTCCGCGACCGGTTTGGGCACCAGGATTTCCGCCCCGGCCAGTGGGAGCCACTCGACGCCGTGCTCGCCGGGCAAGACGCGCTAGTGGTGATGCCGACGGGTAGCGGAAAGTCGATGATCTACCAGCTACCCGCCCTTCTTCTGCCTGGGCTTACCATCGTCGTCAGCCCGCTCATCGCATTGATGAAGGACCAGCACGACAAACTCTCGGCACAGGGCGTCAGCTCGGTAGCGATGCATTCGCATCTCTCGACATCGGAAACGCGCGAGGCGCATCGCGCCATAGCCGAAGGTGAGGGAGAGATTCTCTACCTAACGCCGGAGCGCTTCAAGGACCGTGCTTTCTTCGAGCACCTGCTGTCCCGACCGATAAGCCTTTTCGTCGTCGATGAAGCCCATTGCGTCAGTCAGTGGGGGCATGACTTCCGGCCTGATTACCTCTCGCTCGGCGGAATCTCCAAACGGCTGGGGCGGCCACCGATTCTGGCGCTCACGGCGACGGCTACAGCCCACGTCCAGTCGGACATCATCCGGCAGCTGGGGATGAACGATCCCCACGTGACCATCACCGGATTCGCGCGACCGAACCTGCGGTTCGAGGTGATCCGCACCGTCAACGACCAGATCAAAGACACCATTCTGCGTCATGCGTTGCGCGAATTCGAGGGATCTGGCGTCATCTACGTCGCGACGGTGAAGGAAGCGGAGCGGCTGTATGACATGCTGCACGAGGAGTTCAAGGTCGGCCTTTATCACGGCAAGCGGCCGGCAGCAGATCGCAAAGAAGTTCAGGATCGGTTCATGGCGGGTGAGCTCAAAGCCATCATCGCCACCAACGCCTTTGGGCTCGGCATCGACAAGCAGGACCTGCGCTGGGTGATTCACTACCATTTTCCCGGCTCGATCGAGGCGTACTACCAGGAAGCGGGCAGAGCAGGGCGAGACGGCGAGCCGGCAGCCTGTCGAGTCTTGTATCGGGTCGAGGACAAACGGATCCAGTCCTATTTCCTGGGCGGGAAATACCCGGAGGTACAGGAAGCAGCGCAGGTGGCGCTGGCGCTCGAGAAATATCCCCTCAAAACGCCGGTCCTTCTCGACGACATCGTCGAGCTGACGGGCATACCGTCACGAAAAGCGAAGATCGTCTTTGCGCTGCTCAAGCGGCACGGCCTGGTGCGCGAGCACCGGGGCGGAAAATGGGAACGACTGGGCGACAACCTGTGCGCCGTGGACCTGAGTGCGGATCTCCAGGATTACGAGGAACGTCGCGCCATGGACCAGGAAAAGCTCCGCACCATGATTCAGTTCTGCCAGACGACGCAGTGCCGCACGCGCTACATCCTCGAGCACTTCGGTGAGGAGGTCAACGCCGATTGGCGCTGCCACAACTGCGATGCCTGTGATGCGATGGCGGAGATCCCGCTGGCGAGGGGAGCGTAGAGGAACTGCCACTTACGACTACCAGCAGGGAGCCTTGGGCGGAGCGGCCAGCGGCTTCGAGCTGGTGTCGAATCTTGATCTTCAGCCCGCTGCTCCTCGCCGCTCCGCTCACTGCCCCTAGCCGGTAGTCGTAGCTTGCAGTTCAAACCAACTTATGAGTCGGTAGTGGCCAGAAGTCGTAGGTTGCAGTTCAAGCAACTTATGAGTCAGTAGTGGTCAGACCCAACTACTGGAAATGAAAAACAGTCTCGCCGTCAAGATTCTCCGGGGCTCGCTGTTCCTCTTTATCGCCCTGATCGCCTCATTCACTCCAAAGCTGCTTGGGCTATCGCAGACCGCTCAGGACAAGGCGAATGTCGCGACGATCATCGCGCTGTTCACGCAGGGCGTGATCTGGACCAACATCATCGTCAATTACTACCAGCAGCGGTTCGTGACGTTGCACGCGACGGACGGGAGCAACATCACAAGCTTCAAGGCGCTGGGCGTTGTCGCCCGTCTGGCCGTCTGGATAATCCTCGGCGTCGCGGCGTTGTCGGGCCTGGGAGTAGAGATCAAGCCGCTGCTGACGGGCCTTGGAATCGGCGGCTTGGCGGTGGCGCTGGCCGTTCAGAACATCCTCGGCGACCTTTTCGCGGCTATCGCGATTGTAACCGACAAGCCCTTCGTCATTGGCGATCAGATTTCCGTCGAGAACTATCGCGGCAAAGTCGAGCACATCGGCCTTAAAACAACCCGCGTCCGCAGCGACACTGGCGAGCAGATCATCTTCTCCAACGGCGAGCTGCTGAAAAGCAAAATCAGGAATTACTCGCGCTGACCAGTCGCGCGTCGAGCTGTATATCAACGTTCCCCTTCAAGGCTTTGGAGACGGGACACCCTTCCTTCGTCTCCTGCGCGATCTGATCGAATTTCATCTTGTCGATTTTGGGCACGGTCGCCTGAACGTTTAGCTTCATCGTCGTGATGCCGAATCCGCCGGGCACGGCCTGAATCGTACAGGCAGCGGTAGTCTCCACTTTCGTCGGCGGAGTTCCGTTTTTCTCCAGCCCCGAGCTGAGCGCCATGCTGAAACACGCCGCTTCCGCCGCGGCCAGTAATTCCTCAGGATTCGAGCCGACGCCGCTCTCGAAGCGCGAGCTGAAATTGAACTGACCGGCGATTCCGCCGCTCTCGCCCTTGAAGCTTCCCTTTCCGCCCTTGAGTCCGCCTTCCCAGGTTGCAGTTGCTTTTCTCGTTGGCATCCATGCTCTCCGTGCTGTTGATGATCTGCTGCGCGAAAGATAGTTAGATTGCGCAATATGGAGAGCGTGCCGTCTACAACTGGCAATGGCATTCCCCCGTCGATCGATCGGGTGCTGAGGTTGTTTCGCTCGATGGGACGCGAGGAGAAGATGCAGGCGCTGGTGCAGTACTCGAAGAAGCTCGAGCCGCTGCCGGAGCGCTTCAGAGATCTCGATCGCGGAGCCTTCACCGTCCCGGAGTGCCAGACGCGTGTCGACATCATTCCCGAATTCCGCGACGGCCGCATACACTTCTACGCTGATCTCAACTTGCGGGAATCGCCGACCATCGCCGCGGTACTCGCGATCATCTTCAGCGCGGTGAATGACCAGCCACCGTCGACAACGCTTGGCATCCCCAGCGACTTCGTTAGCATCCTCATGGAGAGCATCGGATTGGCGTCGCGCGAGCCGGGGCTCACGGCGATGGTTGCACGGCTCAAGCGCTACGCGCGCGAGGCAGAGAGACAAATCGCTTAAAGGAGCGCGGATGGCGGAGCGAGTCCAGACTTACGCGAGTCACCGGCGGTACATCCCCGAATTTCATTTCTTCGTCCTGCCTGTTCTCGTCGCGAACATCGTCATCACCATTGTGGAATTCGTACGACATCCTCGTTTCATCACTGGGTGGGTTGTGGTGTTGGCGTTCGCCCTCGCCATCGGCATCTGGACTGCCAGGGCAATGGCGCTCCGCGCACAAGACCGAATCATTCGCTTCGAGGAGCGAGCACGCCTCGAGCGACTGCTGCCGCCCGACTTGCGCGGGCGAGTCGCCGATCTGAGAACGGGCCAGCTGGTTGCGATTCGCTTTGCTCCGGATGCCGAGGTCCCGGATCTGGTTCGCCGCGTACTGAGCGGGGAGCTCACGACCCAGGGTGACATCAAGCGAGCTATTCAACGCTGGCGCGCTGATCATCTCCGCGTGTGAGCGCGATCGACCGCTGCGCCCTGACGTACAAGTTGCTCCTCGAGTTCACATCGGTCGAGCAGCATCGCTGGCACGACTGGTTCGACGCGCACCCGAACGCCTGGACGGCTCCGTTCGCCAGCGGTCGCATGGCGACCATCGGTGGCGTGGTGCACCACATTTTCGGGGTCGAGCTGCGCTACGGTCAGAGACTCCGCGATGAGCGCGTCACTGAGTGGGATGAATTTCAGGAGACCTCGATCGAAGACGTATTTGAGCTCGGCGATTTCGCCCGCGCGCAGTTCGTCGATTTCCTCACCACTGCCAAAGAGAGCGAGCTCGACAAAGTTCTCACCTTCAAGACGCTCACTGCTGGAATGGTGACGGCCAGCAAATACAAGATCGCGTCCAACATTTTCCTGCACGGCGTCCGTCACTGGGGTCAGATCGCCACTGTGCTGCGTCAAAATGGCTTCACTGACCAGTGGCCACACGATATGCTGCTGAGCGACGTAAGGATGTAGTAATTGCCGTTATCGTGACGATCATTATTGCGTCGACATCGCTACGTAAACGGGGGTGGCGTCACGTCGCGATCGAGACCCAGTAGATCATGATGACGAACGCCAGTGCGGAGACGACCGCGTAGATAGCCCCGATTCCCAATTCCTTGGCTATGGTCGCCCCAACGGAGCCGCCATAGACGCGGCGAAACGCCAGCGTGGCATAGATCGGAATCCAGATCAGAACCAGCACGCTTCCCACGGCAGCGATCGCGGACACGTGGCTGAACTTGAGCAGCTCGGTCGCCGCCAGCGCGAGAAAGATGAAGGCATGCAGGTGAATGGCGAAATAGAGATGCTCCGGATATTTCCGCCCTCGGTAAAACAGCGCGACGATGCCCGCGAACACGGGCAGCAGCGCGAATAACATTCGCGGCATCGTTTCCAGCAGCCCACGCTTGAGACCGCCCGGATCTTCCACGGCGCGTCGCAGAAATGGCTGCAACAGGACCGGCGCCTTGGCGATGTCCTTGAGCGCCGCATTGCGCTCCTCCGCTGACAGAGGCTGCGATTTTTCGAGCGCTCCACTCGCTGCGTTGGCAACTCGCCCCGGTCGGGAAGTTGGCGGCTTGTTTGATGCCGTCGTCACCCCGACGTTGATGCCGCCAACCGATACGTTCCCGGAGCCGATTCTCAGGTTGGGGGCCGCTGCCGCGATGAGGAAGTAGACAAGGCTCGCCGTCAGATAAAGGCGCAACGGCGAGATGTAGCTGACGCGCCTGCCCTCCAGAAATTCGTGCGTCAATTTTCCTGGATGCTGAATCAACGCGCGCAGGGTCGAGGCGAGACGGCCGTCCCATCCGGAAAACTCTGAAACGGCATCGACTGCCAGCTCACGCACACTCGGATACGGCGGGATGTCGCGCTGCCCGCAGGACCCGCAGAACAGGCCGGAAAGCGACGCGCCACAGTTGAGACAGACGGCGGAATGTCCCTCGACCAACGGCGCTCGCCTACGGAGTCGGTGCTCGTCACCCATCGCGTTAGATTGGCAGTAATTCGAGATGACGGCAACTCACCAGTCTTTGCGCATTGGAGAACATCACCGCAACCATGATTCGAGTTCGTCCCGCAACGCGTGGCGACAAAGTGGCGTGGCTGGAAATGCGCGAGGCGCTCTGGCCGGAAGTTGATCTGGCCTCACACGCGGCGGAGATCGACCGTTTTTTTGCCGGTGAGCTGCGTGAGCCCCTCGCCGTTCTCATTACAGTCGACGACCGCAGCGTTCCGCTGGGTTTTGCCGAGTTATCGATTCGAAACTACGCCGAAGACTGCGTTACAGATCGCGTTGGATATCTCGAAGGCTGGTATGTCGTGCCAGAAGCCCGTCGCCGCGGAATAGGACGTGCGCTCATTGCAGCGGCTGAGGAGTGGGCACGGCGGCAAGGCTGCATTGAGTTCGGTTCCGATGCGCTGATTGATAACGAGATCAGCGCCGCCGCGCACCGTGCCCTCGGATTTGTCGAAACCGCTCAGATCCGCTGCTTCAAGAAAGACCTCTGACCATAATCATCAATATCGCATGAAGATTTTTGTCACCGGCGGTACTGGAGCAATCGGAAAATTCCTGATACCGCAGCTCCTGGATAAGGGACACGAAGTGGTGGCGTTGACACGCTCGGCGGCGAAGGCGGTGACACTCGAGGACACGGGTGTCAGCGCTGTAATCGCGGATCCCCTCGACAAGCAGGCGCTAACCGCCGCTGTGCGCAGAGCGGAGCCCGAGGTGATTATTCATCAGCTCACCGCGCTTAGTAGCGTCGGAAATTTTCGGAAGTTCGATCAGGAGTTCGCGCTTACCAATCGCTTCCGGACCGAGGTCACCGATAACCTGCTCGCCGCCGCGCGCACCATCGGAACGCGCCGCTTCATCGCCCAAAGTTATTGCGGCTGGCCCTACGCGAAGAAAGGCGGCCCAGTCAAGACGGAAGAGGATCCGCTCGATCCGAAACCGCCGGATAGCTTCAGCAAAACTCTCGCTGCAATACGCTATCTCGAGGACAAGATGCGCAGTGTGACCTACCTGGAAGGGGTCGCCCTCCGCTACGGATCGTTCTACGGCCCGGGCACCGCGATCGGAAAGGGCGGCGCTGTCTACAAGATGGTAAAGAAGCGCAAGCTCCCCGTCATCGGCGGTGGCGGCGGAATCTGGTCGCTCATCCACGTCAGTGACGCCGCGCTTGCCACGGTGGCGGCCATCTCACACGGTGCGGCCGGTATTTACAACGTCGCCGATGACGAGCCGGCAAAAGTGTCGACTTGGCTGCCCGCGCTTGCTAAAGCCATTGGCGCCAAACCACCCTATAGAATTCCGCACTGGCTTGGAGAGCTCCTCATCGGCAAGGCCGGCGTCTCGATGATGACCCAAATCCGCGGCTGCTCGAATGCGAAAGCGAAGCGTGAGCTCAGTTGGACCCCCATTTATCCGAGCTGGCGTGTCGGTTTCGTCGATGCTCTCGAGTAGGAGACGCGATTGCTGAAGCAACTGTTCGCCAACAATCGCGCCTGGGCAGCGAAGATGACTCGGCAGGATCCCGAGTTCTTTTCGCGCTTGTCGAGCCAGCAGGCACCTCAGTACTTGTGGATCGGGTGCGCCGACAGTCGCGTACCGGCGAACGAGATCGTAGGGCTCGCGCCTGGCGAGCTACTGGTGCATCGCAATGTCGCCAACGTCGTCTTGCACGCGGATCTCAATTGTCTGTCGGTGCTGCAGTTTGCGGTCGAAGTACTCAAGGTCGAGCACATCATCGTCTGCGGCCACTACGGTTGCGGCGGTGTGCGTGCCGCGCTGCGCGACGACCGACTTGGCCTTGTGGACAACTGGCTGCGACACGTTCAGGACGTGCGCTGGAAGCACCAGGCGGAGCTCGACAGTCTTCCAACAGAGGAACATCGCCACGATCGCCTCTGCGAGCTGAACGTCGTGGAGCAGGTAGTGAACGTGAGTCAGACGACGGTAGTTCGCGACGCGTGGGCTCGCGATCAGTCTCTAGGCGTCCACGGCTGGATTTACGACTTACACGATGGTCTGCTGCGTGACCTTGGTGTCAGCGTGACGACGACACCCGTCGAAGGCAGTCCCAAATTTTCCGAGAATCCCCAATGGCAGAAGTGACGATTCTGGTGCGCAAGAACGGCCCTTACTGGGTGATCGGCGATTTCAATCTCGTCGACGCCGATGGAAATCCGATTGCAGTTCCCGAAGAGAAGAGAAAAACGACGCCGGAAGGTCTGCCTCGAGTTTCGCTATGCCGGTGCGGCGGCTCGGTGATGAAGCCGTTCTGCGACGGAACTCACAGCAGGATCGGATTCATCGGCGCCGAGGAGGCGGTGCAGAAGCTCGACCCTACTCCCCCATCGCCTTGAGCAGTACGCGCTTGGGACGCTGGCCGTCCCATTCTCCGTAGAACACGCGCTGCCACGGGCCAAAATCGAGTTTCCCTTTCGTTACCGGCACGATGACTTCGTGGCCAACTGTCAGCGATCGAAGATGCGCGGCTGCATTGTCTTCGCCGGTGCCGCTGTTGTGCCGGTAGTCATCGGGTGACCACGGCGCGATGCGGTTCTCCAGCCAGTCGAGGATGTCCTTCCACAAGCCGGACTCGTGATCGTTGACGAAGATCGATGCCGAGATGTGCATTGCCGACACCAGTACCATCCCTTCGTTGATTCCCGCGGCAGCTCGGCATTTCTCGACTTCGTCGGTGATGTCGATGATCTCCTGACGCTTCTTCGTATTGAAGGTGAGATACGAAGTGTGGGACTTCACGCGGGCTGATTCTGTTTAATGAGCCTGGCGTGCCAGGAGTCCTTGAGGTCGAGAACGAAACGCGCTCGCCACTCCAGCAGTGACGTGACGGTGGGATCGAACACTCGCGTTTGTGAACCAATTTTGCCCTGCGCCCCAAGCGCAGAAAAACGCTCGCGCGTTACCGACTGCACCGCGCCGTTTTCATCGCAGTAAAAGATGAGCCCACTTGTAACCAGACTTGCTTCGAGTTTGGGCTCGAGCGATTTCAACGCCCGGAAGAGGCCATCGATCGAGCAGCCGGATGCGCCGGCAGTAGATTGATCGACAGCGACGGTCAGGAAACGACCATATCTCCAATCCCTGCCCGATGTAAGCTCTGCTCCGTGCGCCTTCCACTGATGCAAGAAGGCGTCGACTTCTTTCATCAGGATTTTTGATTCCGCCGGATCAAGAGTGCGGTCGCTGGCGAAAACCCACGTTCGCGACGAATCAGGAAGATCTTCGATTTGGATCACTGACATAAAACGACCCTTTCTCTCTTTTTTCTTCTCGTCATTGTCCGGGAACAGTGCATCCCCGAACATAAGCATCACTTCAACCAGATCGCCAATCCATTGAACCATTGTCTATAGACAATATTGGTTCGCCAGGAACCAGCAACGGGTGTAAGTGGAGGTCTTGAAAAAATCGAGCAGCATCAGCCCGACCTTGGCCACACCATTCTGCGACGGATGGACACCATCTGCCTCGAAATCCGTTCGCTGCCATACCAGCGCGTCACTCCGCGGTGCCATTCCGTCGGCCCAGAGATACGGTCCCCACAGCATGACCGGCGCCATTTTCTTCGCATTGCTGAGAGTACCCGCTCGGGGGTTGGGCGCCTGCCCACGCATCTCGTTGATCTGCGACTCGATCGCCCACTTTACCGAAAATCCTTCCTCGTACGCGTACGGCTCCGGATTCCAGTCCGTCGTCGAGTAGCCGCCGTAGGCACGACTCGAAACAAAAACGAGCTGGAGACTTGGATAGCGAACCTTGAGCGCGCGCACGATCAATCCGATGTTCGTCAGAAACGTGTACGCATCGGCGCTATCTGACGGCAGCGATACGGTTGGCTTGGGATCCGCCAGGTTCACCCACGCTATCTGCACCTGATTTTCACTGAGCCCGAGCGGCGCCAGTCGCGCGACCTTGATGCGATCGTAGGCGGCGGATGTCGCCGATGTCCAGGCGGGTGCGTCCAGGCTGTCAGCTGCGCCATTTACTATCACCAGTGAATATCGATTCACTGTCGGATCGATTACTGCACGACCCATGAACGACCCGGCAGCACACGGCGGTCTCGATGTCTTCGAGCACCAATACTCGCTGGCGTTGGCCCCACCGATGGAGAGCAGGACGAATTTCCCGAATGGACTCTCGTCCCCGTTGACATCGAGTGCCTTGACCGTATTGCGCCGCGCGCGCGCCGCTGAATCCTGATCGGACGGCGGCTGATTGTTGCCGCCGGGATAGAGCCCACCGGAGTTCTTGAAGTAGGTGCGCGTCGCCAGGTCGTTGATCGGCATCCTGACAGTATCAGTTGGTGGCCCGACGACGACAACTGGTGGCGGGGGTGGCGGCGGTGGCGGCGGGCTGGCGCAGGCGATCCCCGCCGCCACTGCGCCCAACAAAATCCTTACCCTCAAGCTACTCTCGGCGCCCTCAGATCCGTTGCCAGCCCGTCGTAGATGTCGTCCCGCGTGAGCGGAATGTTCGAGCGTCCTGCTGCATCAGGCTTGGCGAGCAGCGTCTGAATGACGTTGATCCCCGCCGTCGCAAACGCGTGCGCCGAACCCGACATGTAGAGTCTCCACACCCGATAGGTGTGATTGCCGACGAGTGCGATGGCGTCGCGACTCTTTTCCTCCAGCGATCTCACCCAGTGCCGTAGCGTCATCGCGTAATGCTCGCGCAGACTCTCGACGTCGCGCACCTCGAAGCCCGATGCCTCGGCGGCCGAGATTACATCGGCCGAGGCCGTGAGTTTTCCGTCGGGGAAGACGTAGGTATCGATGAAGGAGTCCGCCTTCCAGAGCCTGGCGAAGATCTTGTCGCGAATTGACTTCGGACGCGCTTCGCGCAGGCTCACGATGCCGTGATTGAGAAACAATCCTCCCGCCTTGAGCGCGCGAAATGCCGAGGCGAAATACACCGGCAAGTGGGAGAGTCCGACGTGTTCGACCATTCCCACGCTGGCGATCTTGTCGTATCCATCGCCTGCCGTCAGCGTCCGATAATCCCGAATTGCCACTCGGCAGCGATCGCCAAGGCCAGCTTGATCGATCCGCTCTCTGGCAAGAGATGCCTGGTTCTCGCTCAATGTGATCCCGGTTGCGTCGACGCCGTAATGCTCCGCGGCGTACATGATGAGTCCGCCCCAGCCGCAGCCTATGTCCAGCAGGCGATCGCCTGGCTTGAGGCGCAGCTTCCGGCAAATTAGATCGAGCTTTGCTTCCTGGGCCGCGTCGAGAGAATCGTCAGGCGAAAGGAAGTAGGCGCATGAATACACCATGCGCTTGTCCAACCACAATTTGTAGAAGTTGTTGCCGACATCGTAGTGGAAGCGAACAGCTGCCGCGTCACGCACCGGAGTGTGTCTTGGTCCGAGGTTTCGGGCCCGCTCGGGGAAGCGCGCGTCGTTGAGATCGTCCGCCGCTTGCCCGGGAAGTCTGAGCACCAGTCGAATCAGCTTCGCCACTCCTGCCGGAGAGTGGAGACGATCGCCAATCGCGTCCGCCAGACCGGCCGCCGCCTCCATGCTTCCTTCGACATCGACGTCGCCCGAGATGTAAGACTCGACCAGCGACAGCTCGTTGGGCGGCAACAGCATCCGGCGCAGCGCCGCCGGCCGATTGAGCACGAGCGTGTATGGAGACTGCGCCGCACTTCCTCTATCGACAGCTCCGTCCCAGAACCTGACGTCGAATGATCGCTGGTGCGGCTCACCAAACAACGCCTCGAGCACCTCACGACAACGCCCAATTGGGCTGCCGTCATCACGGACGCCAGTCGTCTCGATCTCTGCGTGCACCGTCGACATCAGCATCAAGCTAAGGTCCCGCGCAAATTGGTGTAACAATCAGCCTGTCCCTCCCCCTCCCCCTCCCCTTCCGCCTCCCCCTCCCGAGCGTGGAACCGGAGTGGGGGCGTCCATCAATCGCCACATGTACCACGATCCCACTGTGCGATAAGGCGCCCACTTGGCACCGATTTTCTTCACCTTCTCCGGCGTCGGCAGCTTACGCAGCCGATACGCCCGCTGAATCCCTTTCTGCACCCCCAGATCGAGATCCGGAAGGACATCGGGTCGGCCGAGTCGGAACATCAGGAACATCTGCGCCGTCCATCTGCCGATTCCTTTGACCTGAGTGAGTGCCGTTATGACTTCCTCGTCCGTCAGCTCGTGGAGCGTCTCGATCGGCAGCTCGCCCGATGCGACTTTGCCGCCGAGATCCTTGAGATACGCTGATTTCTGTCGGGACAGTCCCACAGCACGCAGCTGCTCGTCGGACGTGGTCGCCAATTCGTCGGGCAGTGGCGGACGACCACCGTACAATCCCTGGAACCTTCCGTGAATGGTGCCGGCGGCCTTGCCGGAAAGCTGCTGGAAAACAATCGAGCGACAAACGGCATCGAAGTGTGAGCCATTGCTCGTCGGCCAGCCTTTATACACACCAATCCTGTCGATCACCTGGGCCAGAACTGGATCGACCTTCTTGAGATGCGTGACTGCTTTCCGACCAAATGAGCTAGAACCAGCAGACTTCATTCTTACTGTGAGTGGTAGCGGCTCGCGATTGAGCCGGAGCTCGATCAGAGTCGTCGTGAATGGATAGAAGAATTTTATCCCTGTATCGTCGGAGAGGGAGGATATGTCCAGAGTTCCGTCCCATCTTGCCTCCCTGGCAAAGGGAGGCAGGGTCGTATCTGCCTGTTTCTCGCTGCCAAAGCCCTCGTAGCCAACGAGTTGGGATCCTGAGGACGCCATCACCCGAATCCAGAGATTCGGGAGCTTTTTGTAGTCGAGATCGGCGAGCCGCACGTGAAAGCAACGGAGACTGGGATCGCCCTTGTATGTATGAACGTCGAGCGAGAACTGGTGGATGCTGTTGTCGGCGCCCGCCCCGGTGCTGCGTTTGAATAGCTGGATGTTGTAGTCGGGAACCGGATCACCGCGCTCGTCGATCAGTCGCACCACGAACTGCTGCCACTCATCCATCTTCGCGCGGGCGCGCTGGGATTTCCTGGTGGCGTCATCGATCCACTGCGTGAAGCTGGCCGCGCTCGATACCTGAAGCGCGCTATCGACCAGATCTGCCAGGTCGTTTCCTGGGTCGGAGAGAATCGTCCCGTGGTTCTTGCCGTCGATCGGTATCAAAGGAATGTCGGTGTTCTTCCAGTCGGCGACGGAGACACGCTTCTCGGAGCCTTGGCGCTCGGGATCGATGGTGAAGTCGAGAATGATCTTTCGCGTGTTGAGCGGACACGACGCCCATCGCACACTCCCGTCCGATCCCGGCTCGTCGAAGAGCTGCCGCAGTCCGCCATAGGTCTCGTTCCCGCAGAAAACAAAAACGTAGGGCGTGCGTCGCGTCGGCCCATAAAACGTCTCGTTGCCGAGCAGATCGAGATGAGCGAGGTCCCACGTGAAGCGGCTGGCGAGCTCCAGCTCGTCGAGGATTCGATCGCCCGCCTCCAGAAAATCGGGACCGAGGTGCTTGTTGCCCTTGAATAGAGCGCCGAGCCAGCTGCGTCCCTTGTGAGCGAGAGGTGAGCCGAATGTCGCCGGGGCGAGTCCGATGAGATGCTTCAGGCGATCGCGACGCCCGGCGTAGGCGGTGAGCCAGGCCCTTATCACCAGCATTCCGGTCGAGTGCACGATGACGTCGAACGGCTCGTCCTCGCTCAGACCGGTCCTGATGCGCAATGCCCGATCAAACCCTTCAGCGATGTCCTTGATCGTCACTTCATTGGTGAGCGACCGGTAGCTGCAGGCGTGAATCATCGCCACATCGTAGCCGCGCTGTTCGAGGATGCGCTCCCACACCCTGAACGAAGCGCCTTCGTCTGAGTATCCGTGGACGAGCACGATCGGATTGCGCGCCATCGGCGAAAATATATGGCTCGTACGCCCTGCCGTCTGAGGCGTCACCACCCTCTATATTTTCATCGATCTATGTCTTCAACTACGTCGTCTGAATCCCGAACCGTCGCCGACATGTCGCCGGATGAATTCCGCCGGCACGGACATGCGGTGATCGATTGGATCGCCGATTACCTGGCCGACCCGGAAACCTGGCCGGTGCTCCCCAGCGTAAAACCGGGTGACTTGCGCAAGTCGCTGCCCGCGTCCCCACCAGAGCAGGGTGAGTCGATGGACCAGATTCTCGCCGACTTCGAGCGACTGATCGTTCCCGCCAACACGCACTGGAACCACCCCGATTTCATGGCCTACTTCCCCAACAGCGCGACGGGAGCCGGTGTGCTCGGTGAAGCGTTGTCGGCGGCGCTCAACGTCAACGCGATGCTTTGGCGGACAACGCCCGCGGGAACCGAGCTGGAGACGCACACCCTCGACTGGCTGCGTCAGATGATCGGGCTGCCGGACAAATTCTTCGGCGTCATTGGCGACACCGCTTCGGCGAATACCCTTTACGCGCTGGCCGCTGCACGTGAACTGCATCCCGAGCTTCGCATTCGCGAAGAAGGAATGTCGGGAAGAGCTGATCTGCCCAAGCTCACCATTTACTGCTCGGAAGAGGCGCACTCGAGCGTCGACAAGGCAGTGATGACGCTTGGATACGGTCTTGAATCGCTGCGCAAGATTCCTACGGACTCTGCATTGCGAATGGATCCCCGCGCGCTGCGTGATGCGGTAGAGAACGATGTTCGCGCCGGACGAATTCCAATTGCGGTCGTCGCCACAGTCGGAACTACATCGACGACTGCAGTCGACCCCGTGCCCGCCATCGTCGAGTTGTCGGAAAAGCACGGCATGTGGCTGCACGTCGATGCATCATATGCGGGCATCGCTGCGATTCTTCCCGAGATGCGAAACGTGCTGGCAGGTTGTGACCGCGCCGAGTCGCTGGTAGTGAATCCTCACAAGTGGCTGTTCACACCCGTGGACTGCTCTGCTCTCTACACGCGCCGTCCCGACTTGTTGAAGCGCGCGTTCCAGCACATCCCGGAATATCTGGTTGTCAGCGACGGCGCCGGCGTTACCAATCTGATGAACTACAGCATTGCCCTCGGCCGCCGCTTCCGCGCGCTCAAGCTCTGGTTTGTAATACGAAATTTCGGCGTTGACGGACTGCGTTCGCTGATCAGAGAGCACATCCGCATCGCGCGAAAACTCTCGGAATGGATCGATGACGACCCGGAGTTTGAGCGCATGGCGGAGGCAAACTTCTCGACAGTGGTGTTCCGTCATTGCCCATCGGGGATGGCGGCGACCGAGCTCGACGGGCACAACGCCAGACTGGTGGAGCGGGTACTGGCCACACGCGAGGTCTTCCTGTCTCACACTCGCGTGCGCGGGAAATACGCGCTCCGCATCGCGATCGGGAACATTCACACGACCGAGGAGCACGTGCGCCACGCTCTGGAACTAGTCAGGGAGGCAGTAAGAGCCGAAGCCTAGATCGTGTCTGCTCGGAACGAACAATGCTGGTCGGTATATTAATTGGACGTGCTTTTTGGCCCACCCGGTCCCCCATCCCCCTCTTTTTATGGTCTCCAGGGAGATCCCTGATGAAAGCGATCCTCAATAGAATTGCCGCCGCCCTGACCGTCGGCGCCGTTGCTGCATCGCCGCTCGCGGCACAAAACGCGGCGGCGAATTGCGATCCGACCGCCAATACCAAGGGCGATATCGCCAAGGCGCAGTTCTCGATGACGCGCGCCATCTCCGCATCCGAAAAGGGAAATCCAACGCGCGATCTGCAGGATGTGCTGCGGCTCGTCGACAACGGCAACGACAATCCGACCGCGCGGAATTATCTGCGTGGCGAGGCATACATCGTTTATCTGATGCAGCCAACCGCGCAGCCCGTCGTGGCGCGGAGTACGCTCGGACTGACAAATAACCCGACCGGCATGATCGATCTGTACGCCGCGGCAGACTCGGCGTTCTCGATCGTCGAGAAGGCCTCACCCGAGTGCGTCCCTATCATCGCCCAGTGGCGTCAGCAGAAGCCCTGGCTCAACGCGCTCAACGGGGCAATCAATGCCCTCAACGCCGGACAGCTCGATTCGGCGGAGAAGCTCGCCAAGAGATCGCTGATCCTCGACCGGAAAGCGCCGTACGCGTATTCGGTACTCGGGTCGATTGCGCGCAGCCGAAAGGACTACGCCGCCGCCAACGATTACTGGAAGCAGGCTCTGACTGCAGCGGGAACGGACACGTCGTACGCGGATGTTCGCGTCAAGACGATGTACGAGATGGCGTCCGCGGCGTCGGATAGAGTTGACGCGGCAACGGGCGCAGCCAAGCGCGCCGCCGCGAAGGAGGCGATCAAGCCGTGGCAGGACTACATCGCCGTCGCGAACAACGACCTGCTTCTTGCTGACGCGGTAGACAACGAAGCGCGCGCATATCTCGCGGCCGGTGACAGCGCGTCGGTTGCCGGCATTTATGCGCCGATGCTGGCGAATCCGTCGAAGTACGGTGAGCTGGCGCTCGTTCACGCTGGTGTCGTAGCAACGCGCAGCGGCCACCATGCTGATGCGTCAAAGCTCTTCGATGCAGCGATGGCGCAGAATCCCTATTCGCGCGATGCGGTCAACAACCTCGCTGCCACTTACATCCAGAACAACGAGTTCTCGAAAGCCTTCCCGCTGATCGACAAGTTGGTGGCGATGGATCCGAGCAATCCGGACAATCCGCTGCTGTACGCCTTCGCCTACCAGGGCCTGTACAAGGGGACGAAGGACAAGAAGCTACAGAAGATCTATACCGACTCGCTCGTCTACTTCAACAACAAGTCCGAGAATGCGCCAGTCAAGCTCTCGGTCAATGAGTTCTCACGTCGAACCGATGGTAGCACGCTCGGCGGTACGATCGAGAACCGCAGCTCGACTTCCAAGACCTACAACCTGAGCGTGGACTTCCTCGACAAGACCGGGGCTGTCATCGACACTCAGACCGCGACTGTCGGACCGGTGGCCCCGAAATCGACCGCCAACTTTAAGCTCACTTCGTCGAAGGGCGGCGCGTACGGGTACAAGTACAAACCGGTGAGCTAGGAACTGCGGGGCAACATTAGCGGATCGGCTGCCGCGATTGCTCCCCGAATCCAGAATCGGCTGCCATCGAACCAGAAAAAGGCGACTTGCTCGAGCTCACGTGCGAGAGCAAGCGCCTCTTTCCGTTTCATGACCACCGCGACGCTGCACTCGCAGTGGGACCGATCGGGCGAGCAGGCGTCGACAGCAACGAAACGGTGCCCGGTCTTCTCGAGGCGTCGGTTGAGATCGCGCCGGCGCTCCTCATTTTCTGAGGCGGAGAGATTGCGTCCGCCCGGATCGAAGGCAGTAATCACTGCGAATGGCTTTCCGAACCCCGCTGCGCGCAACTTTGCCAGTGCGTACTCAGAGGGAACGTCGCGCAGATCGATTTCTACCGGCGGGTCCGAAAAGCGCAAAACTGTTTCGGGATATCTCGGCCAATCAGGATCGTGCTGGTCGGGACTCGTTCGCTCTGAGATGGTACGCTCCTTGACCTGCTTCGCCACGTGAAATCCGAGAAGATCTGGCCTGATCTACTCTACATCGTGCGACACGGTGAATCCGCCGGCAACGTCGCGCGCGAGGCCGCCATCGAGGCCGGCGAGCCGATGATCGACATCGACGTCCGTGATGTCGACGTGCCGCTCTCGCAGCTCGGCCAACGTCAGGCGACCGCTGTCGGTCGATGGTTCGGAGCGCTGCCGCCAGATGATCGGCCGAATATCGTCCTTACATCGCCTTACCTCCGCTCGCGACACACCGCTGGTCTGATCGTGAAGACCGCCGGCATGCGCGAGGATTCCTATTCGCTGATGGTCGACGAGCGATTGCGCGAAAAGGAGTTTGGAATTCTCGATCGGCTGACCGCCGTCGGCGTCCAGGAGCAGTTCCCAGACCAGGCCGAGTTCCGGCGGCTGCTTGGAAAGTTCTACCACCGGCCACCGGGCGGCGAGAGCTGGTGCGACGTGATACTTCGCCTCCGAAGCGTGACCGAGATGATTGCGCGTGAGTACTGTGGCCAGCGCGTGCTGATCGTCTGCCACGCCGTCGTCGTGCTCTGCATGCGTTACATCCTCGAGCACCTCACCGAAGTGGAGCTCCTCGCCATCGACAAGAAAGCGGAGATCGCAAACTGCTCCGTCACTTCCTACGAGCACGACGAAACGCTCGGCCCGCGCGGTAATCTTCGTCTCAAGCTCTTCAACTTCGTAGCGCCACTCGAGGAAGCGGGCGCACCGGTGACGTCCAAGCCCGACGCGAAAGTTGGCGCGCGCTAGATGTGAAGCGCGGGAACCGCGCTGGTGGGCGTCGTCGGTGTGTCGCGCCGACGCACATTTTCGCCCGGCGGTGCTTTCATGGGCAGCGTTAGGAGAAAAGTGCTGCCCGCCCCGACTCTGCTCGCCACAGTAACATCGCCCCCCAGCAGTCGCGCCAGTTTGCGCGTCACGCTGAGCCCAAGGCCCGTTCCACCTGTGCGTCTCGTCGCCATCTGCTCCGCTTGCCAGAACGGCTCGAATACATCCTCGATGTTCTCTGCGGCGATGCCGACTCCCGTATCGGCGATCCGAACTTCGAGCTGTCCGTTGGCAACCGCGCAGCTGACTCGCACCTCTCCCTTGTCGGTGAACTTGATGCCGTTCGAGAGAAGGTTCACCAGCATTTGACGCAGCTTGGTGCCGTCAGTCTGGATCGCCTGATCTTCCTCGAGCAACTCGACGATGAAATGGACATCCTTTGCCGCCGCCATCGGCTCGACGAGCGCGGCGGCATCACCGAGTGTGTGATTGACGGACATCGACTCCCACCTCACCCGCTCGCGGCCGATGTCGACACGCGCAAATGTCAGAATCTCATCGATAAGGCCAAGCAGGTGACGTGCGCTGGCGTTGATTCTCCCCAGCTGCTGCCGCTGTAGCTCAGTGACGGGGCCCGTGATTCCATCCGAGAGTAGCTCCTCATATCCCATTATCGCGGTTAGAGGCGTCCGCAGCTCGTGCGACATCACTGCCAGGAAATCGGTCTTGCTGTTGTTGGCTCTTTCTGCTTCTGCGCGCGCCGTCTCCGCTTCAATCCGCAACATCTCGGAGTGGGCGTGGGCCTCCTGCTCGAGCGCCAGCAGATCGACCCTTTCCTTATCGGTGTCGCGCAGCACTCGCGCCGACCACAGCACCAGACCGACGAAAGTCAGAATCGTCGCTACTGCAAAAAGCGAGACGCCAAATTCGGATTCGTAGATGCCGGCCGAATCTCCGATCATCCGGATGCTGCCGAGTATGATTGGCGCGAGCAAAGCAGCAGGTAGGAGGCGCCGAGTGAGCACGCCGGCGGCTCCTTCATCCATCAACAAAGACGCAACACCGCGATCGGTGACGGCGACGAGAATTCCAACCCCCAGTATCAGCAGACAGATCGACGTTAAGAGCGCCATGCCCGATGATTGGGAGAGTCCGTACGTCCCTTTCACGCCGAAGATGTAACCGAGGAGGCCGACCAGGGCGATGAAGAGTCCCGGCGTGGCGAACATTTGCGCGCGCAGATCACGTTTGCGCTGATCATGAGGGATGGACAGCAGCGCCAACGCGAAGAGAAGGAACGTGCCGGCGGTATTCACTGACATGCGGCCTGGTGGATCCAGCGACACCTGATGCAGCTTGTCGCCAAAAAGCAGCAGATCGAATCCTGCTGATCCGCTGCGCAAATACTCGTATAGAGTGAGGACCGAGATAGTCGCCACCAGTGCGGCAAGACTTTGCTGAATGGCTTCGGTCGTCGGACTGCGATGAGGACGCACCGCCATTGTCAGCGAGCCACCCGCGAGCACACAGCACAACGCACTCAGCGGAAGCATTGGGTATCCGCCCGGTCGCGGCGTCGTAGCGAACGAAAGATTCAGAGCCCAGCCTGCGAGTACAACTGCGCCGACGATGGCTACGGCGCCGCCTGCAATGATCGGTACCCGCTCGAAGAAGTCGATCAACGGGCTGTGACGGCCCGGCGGGCTGAGTGCAACTGCGTTTGGATTGGCCATGACTACCGACCGAAAACCTATTCCCGAACAAATACGAGTGCAATTCTACCAGTCGTTACCCCTGTCCATTTCGTTACGGTCCCATTGGCGCTCCGTAAGTGACTGCTGGGATTGAAGATCGGCGGGCCCGCCGCCGCGCTCTATAACGTGGAACGGGACCCTTGTTTGGCAAGTTTCAGCGCCGGTACTATCATTTCACAGGTTGGCGGCTCGTTGTTCTCCTTCCATGACTTTGTCCCGACTCACAACCAACGCACCGTATTCTGCTTCCGCGATGAAGCAGGAGATCGCGAGTCTTCTCACCGAAGCCCGCGACAGAACGCTGCTGCTCATATCAGGATTGTCGGACGAGGATCTGCATCAGCAGCACGATCCGCTAATGAGCCCCATCATCTGGGACGTGGGTCACATCGCTCACTTCGAGGAGCTCTGGCTCACCCAGAATCTTGATGGTCCAATCGAGTTCTCCGAGATGCCGGGGATGTACAACCCGTTCGAGCATCCCCGTGCCACCCGCGCCTCACTCGGGCTTCCCTCGCTGTCGCAGATGACGGCCCGCCTGGAAGAGATTCGAGCTCGCGTACTCGATCGTCTCGAGACCGTTGAATTCGACGACCGCAATCCCTTACTGCGTGAGGCCTACGTCTACCACATGGTTCTGCAGCACGAGTATCAGCACAACGAAACGATTCTGCAGACGCTGCAGCTGAAAAAGGGGGACCCGTACCACGCTCCCCGCGCCCGCACGTTTCCCACCCGCCGGTCAGCCCGTGCCGACATGGTTTCTTTCCCAGGCGGAAGAATCACCATCGGAACGGATGATAGAAGCGCCGCTTACGACAACGAGCGGCCACGGCACGAAGTCGATTTGCGTCCGTTCCTGATCGATAGGGATCCGGTCACCAATGGCCGCTACCTGGAATTCATCGCTGACGGCGGCTACCAGCGCGGAGATCTTTGGTCGGAAGGCGGACGTCGCTGGCTAGCTGAGTCCGCCGCGACCGCGCCCAAGTACTGGACTCGCGACGGCGACAGCTGGATTTCTCGCACTATGGATTTGACGCGAACAGTCCATCCTGCGCGTCCCGTCTGTCATGTCTGCTACCACGAGGCCGAAGCGTTCGCCAAGTGGGACGGAAAGCGATTGCCTACCGAATTCGAGTGGGAGGCGGCCGCGTCCTGGGACCCCGCCAGCCGACAGGCTCGCACTTATCCGTGGGGCAATGCAAAGGCCGATTCACAGTTGGCGAACATCGATCAGCTCTCCTTCGACACTGCTCCAATTGGAACTTTCGACCAAAATGTTTCGCCAATCGGCTTCCATGGAATGATTGGCGATGTCTGGGAGTGGACATCGAGCGACTTCCACGGGTATCCAGGATTTCAGAGCTTCCCCTACAAGGAATACTCGGAAGAATTCTTCGGTTCCGATTACAAGGTGCTGAGAGGCGGCTCCTGGGCTACTCGATCGGGGGCGATTCGCAACACGTTCCGCAACTGGGATTATCCAATCAGGCGGCAAATTTTCAGCGGCTTTCGCTGCGCCCGCGACGCGTGAAAAACGGTCGCCATTTCGGGTTGATGGGCACCCCGCCCTACACCGTCCGCCGCTCACGGCAGCAGATGGTGGTCGACGTGCGCCAGGGACTGACTCGGTCACCCAAGCAGCTCTCGCCAAAATACTTCTACGACGAGCGCGGCTCCGAGCTGTTCGAGGAGATAACCCAGCTTCCCGAGTACTACCTCACCCGCGCCGAGCGATCGCTATTGGAGCAGCGGATTTCCGAGATCATTTCCACTGTACGGCCATGTTCACTAGTCGAGCTCGGTGCCGGCAGCGCCACTAAGACGCGCATAATCCTCGACCAGATGCGCACCAGCGGCTGCGCCGAGTGTTACGTACCGGTCGATGTCAGCAAGGACTTTCTGGAAGCGACCGCGATTCAGCTGCGCGCGGACTACGCGGACGTGCAGATCATACCTGTAGCCTCCGACATCACGGAGCCTTTTGCACTTCCCCCCAGCGCCAGCCCGACGCTCGTTGCCTTCCTGGGCAGCACCATTGGAAATTTCCCACGCGAGCAGGCGGTGCGGCTTCTTTCGCACATCGCCAGTGAGATGGGATCGACCGACAGATTTCTGCTCGGCGCCGATCTGATCAAGGATCCAGCGATCATCAATCGCGCCTACAATGATTCGCGCGGCGTCACCGCGGCTTTCAATCTCAACATTCTGGAGAGGCTCAACCGCGAGCTCGGCGCTGACTTCCCTGTCAGCGACTACGAGCACCGCGCATTCTATAGTAGTGAGCAGCATCGCGTCGAGATGCACCTCATTGCGCGCCGCGCGCACAAGGTGACTATTCCGGAAATCGGCGAGATCTCTTTTGAGAAAGGCGAGAGCATCCGCACCGAGCTGAGCTACAAGTACGATCGTCCAATGCTTGAGGATATTCTTACCGCATCGGGGCTAGTACTCGAGAAATGGATGCCCGCCGACGATAACTCCTTTGCTCTGGCGCTTGCGCGCGCGGAGGGTTGAGCTGGAGTCGTGAGCCTCACCGAGGCCCAGCTGTTGGACGATGTTCGACAGCGACTGTTCGCTCCCTCCCGATCCGCGCATCCGCGCGCGGTTGGACTCGAGCTCGAGCTGATCCCTGTTCTGCAGTCGACGCACAAGCCGGCGCTGGCGACCCCTGGGGAGAATCCGTCCACCTCCGAGATTCTTTCCCAACTCGCAAAGGTCGAACGCTGGACGGAAAAACCGGCCGGAGACGATCCACCCTCATGGGAATTGTCCGACGGCGCCCGCATTTCTTTCGAGCCAGGTGGCCAGCTGGAGATAAGCACCAGCCCGCACACTACTGCGTCGTCGGTCATTCAATCGACCCGCAGTCTGGTGGAAGTCTTGCGGCAAACGATGGTTGCCAATGGAATCGAGCTCGTCGCCGCCGGAGTTGATCCGTACAACGACATCGGCGTCGTGCCGCTACAGTTGCATCGCGAACGATACGTCGGGATGACGCACTACTTCGACTCGATCGGACCCTCGGGCGTGCGCATGATGCGTCAGACTGCTGCGCTCCAAATAAATGTCGAGCGTGGACGTGAGCCCCTTGCCAGGTGGCTATTGCTCAATGCGATCAGCCCCGTCGTCGTGGCGCTCTTCAGCAATTCGTCGAGCTACGCCGGCAGACGGGTGAATCACGCCAGCTATCGCGCACATCTCTGGCGCACACTTGACGACTCGCGCACGGGCATCGCCTACGACGAGAAAGATCCCATCGCGTATTACCTGCGCTTTGCGCTGGACGCCTTCGCGATGCGCAGCGGTAACAGAACGCAGCCGTACCAGACCTTCCGGGAGTGGATGGTGACTGGGAACGTGACTTTGGAGGACTGGAATTTTCATCTCTCCACCCTTTTCCCCGAAGTCCGTCCCAAAGAGTATTTCGAGCTGCGCTCGGCTGATACAATAGAAGTGGAATGGCTGGCGGCGCCGGTGCTCTTCGTCACGTCGCTCGTGTACGATCAAGAGAGCTCACAGCGCGCTTTCGAGATAGTCGGCACTCCCAATCCCGATCTTCTGGAGCTGGCGGGAATCAAAGGCGTTGCTCATCCAGCGCTGCGACGAATGGCGCGGGCGCTTGCCGACATCGCGCTCGATGGCGCGCAGACGCTCGGCGAGGATTACATCTCGCGTCAGGATATCGAGACCGCCGCAGCTTACTTCGATCGCAGACTATCGTAGACAGAGTCCAACTGGAATTTCATGGTCGCGCTCATCGTCTTCGCTCAGATCGCCGCAGCATCTCCGTCGCCCGGAGTAATCCGCTTCAACCAGCTCGGCTACTTCCCGGACGCGTCGAAGGTGGCCGTGTATTGCTCTCTGCAACTGACGGAGATCCACGACTTCACAGTGAGCGACGCGACTGACAAAACGGTGCTGGTGCGTCGTGCGATTCAGGGCGGGCGGTTTGGTCCCTGCGCCACCGTCGATCGGCTCGATTTCTCCTCGATCAAAAAGCCTGGAGAGTATCGGATTACCGTTGGATCCGTCACGTCTCCGACAATCCGCATTCGAGCCGACGCTTATGCGGGCGCGGCTGACACCCTCCTCTACTACATGAGAGAGCAGCGCTCCGGCTACAACCCACTGTTCAAGACCATGGTGCATACCCACGACGGAATCGTCGTCGACGATTCAGCTCGTGCCGGCAAGTTCGTCCCGGTCACCGGCGGCTGGGCGGATGCATCAGACTATCTGCAGTACGTGATGACGTCGGCCAACGCAACCTTCGTGATGCTGATGGCGTATCGCGACCATCCCGGCGCCTTCGCCGATCGCTTCGACTCACGCGGCTTGCCCGAGGCGAACGGCATTCCCGACATACTCGACGAAGCGCGACACGGTCTCGAGTGGTTGCTGAGGATGTTCCCGTCGGATTCGGAGATGTACAACCAGCTGGGCGACGATCGCGACCACACCTACTGGGATCTTCCGACTACGGACTCGTCGGATTACGGCTGGGGCAAAGGAAAGGAGAGAGCGCTTTATCCGTGCACGGGGAAACCACAGGGGCTGTTCAAGTACAAGAACAGATCCAACGGGTTCGCATCTACGGCCGGGAAATACGCGTCGGCCTTTGCGCTGGCGGCATCGCTCTACGCGAAACGAGATCCGACATTCGCCGTGAAAGTCCGTCTGAAGGCGTTAGCAGCGTACGCTATCGGCAAGAAATTCCCCGGCGTCTGCCAGGGCGCACCTGGTCGAGCACCTTACTTCTATGAGGAAGACAACTGGGTCGACGACATGGAGCTTGCAGCTGCGGAGCTCTACGCGCTTACGCACGATCGCAAATATCTGCGTGACGCGCTCGACTACGCCTCCCGCGAGCCCGTGACACCATGGATGGGCGCAGACACCGCGAAACACTACCAATGGTATCCGTGGCACAACAACGGGCACTACGAGATCTGGAGAAATGCGAATGCTGCTGACCGCAACATCGTCGCGGAGTATTACAGGAAGGGACTCCAGGCAGTAGTCAACCGGGCTCAGAACGGATTCCGAATTGGGATTCCATTCATCTGGTGCTCGAACAACCTGATGGCATCGTTCGCCACCCAGGCCTACCTCTATCGTCGGATGACCGGCAGCAATCAGTTCCGCGAGTACGAGCAGGCCGCGCTCGACTGGCTATTCGGCACCAATCCCTGGGGTGTGTCGATGGTGATTGGTTTGCCGCACGACGGTGTATTCGCGCGTGATCCACATTCCGTCGTCGCCAAGGAGATGCACATCGAGCTTACTGGAGCCTTGCTCGACGGCCCCGTCTACTCTTCCATCTACAAGAACCTGCTCGGCATAACTCTGCACGATCCCGACGAGTACGCGGCTTTCAACACCGGCTTCATTGTGTACCACGACGACGTCGGCGACTACTCGACCAATGAGCCGATCATGGATGGCACCGCCAACCTGAGTTATCTGTTGGCGGCGATTGCCGACCGAAAGCACTGAGCGCAGATGCCCGAGCTGCCGGACATAACGGTCTACATCGAAGCGATCGAGTCGCGCATCGTCGGTCAACCGCTGGAACGAGTGCGCATCCCGAAGCCGTTTCTGCTGCGCTCGGTCGATCCACCCATCAGCGCCGCCAACGGAAAGCGCGTGACCGGTATCCGCCGAATGGGAAAGCGGATCGTCCTCGAGCTCGAAGACGATCTTTTTCTCGTCATCCACCTCATGATCGCGGGACGTTTGCGCTGGGTTCCAGCCGGCGCCAAAGTTCCCGGCAAGTTTGGTCTGGCTGCGTTCGATTTTCCGAACGGCACCCTGATTCTCACGGAAGCAGGATCGAAGCGTCGCGCGTCGTTGTGGCTCGTGCGCGGTGAAGAGTCGCTCGAGCAGTTCGATCGGGGCGGCTTAGAGGTTTTGGATGCCAATCTCGGCGAATTCACTGAGCGACTTACCAGGGAGAATCATACGCTGAAGCGATCGCTCACCGATCCCCGACTGTTCAGCGGTATCGGCAACGCTTATTCCGACGAGATATTGCATCGCGCGAAGCTGTCGCCGGTGAAGCACACCAACCGTCTCACCGGCGACGAAATCAAACGACTGTTCGACGCCACTCGAGCCATTCTCGTCGAGTGGACCGATCGCCTGCGCCGCGAATCGGGCGACGACTTTCCCGCCAAGGTCACCGCCTTTCGCGAGGAGATGGCGGTGCACGGCAAATACAGAAAGCCCTGTCCCGTCTGCGGCACACCCGTTCAGCGCATTCGCTACGCCGACAACGAAACCAACTACTGTCCGCGCTGCCAGACCGAGGGTAAGCTGCTGGCGGACCGTGCCTTGTCTCGACTTCTCAAGCAGGACTGGCCGAAGTCGATTGATGAATTGACGTGGAGCTAACTGGCAGGAACTGCCACTTACGACTACCGGCTAGGAGCTTCGGGCGGAGCGGCTGGGGGCTTCGGGCTAGAGCGAGACGCTTTTGAATTCCAGCCCGGTGCCCCTAGCTGCTCCGCCCACCGCCCCTAGCCGGTAGTCGTATTTTGCAGCTTCTAAATCGTCCCCGCATTGATCCACTTCACTACCTTCGGCGGCTCATAAGCCTCAAATCTCGCGAGAAGCGCCCGCGGATCGCTCTCGACGATGACCATCGCCCGGTGAACCTCGCGTACGAACTTTTCCTCCACCGCGCGATCGAGGAACTTCAGCAGCGGATCGAAGTAGCCGGCGATGTTGAGCAGGCCACACGGTTTTTCGTGCACGCCGAGCTGCGCCCACGTCCAGATCTCGAAAAATTCCTCCAGCGTTCCAATGCCGCCGGGCAGTGCGACGAATCCGTCCGACAGCTCGGCGATCAGCGCCTTTCGATCGTGCATCGAATCAACGATCCGCAAATCGGTCAGCGACTTATGCGCAACCTCTCGCTCGACCAGCATCCGCGGAATCACGCCGATAATGTCGCCGAGCTCGTCGAGTACGGCTTCGGCGAGCGCCGCCATGATACCAACGCTGGACCCACCATAGACCACACCAATGCCGCGCTCACATAACAGACGGCCGAATGCGCGCGCGCCTTGGACATAATCGGGACGCGCGCCCGGGTTAGATCCGCAAAAAACTCCCAGCCGGCGGATCTCGCTCAAGTAGATGGTCTCATTGCGGCCGCCATGTTGACGCCCAGCCCGGCGAGCGATTGACCGCCGTCGCAGACGACGACCGCGCCGGTGATGAATTTCGCGGCTTCGCTCGATAGAAACAGCGCCAGGTCCGCGATTTCGTCCTTGGTGGCGAAGCGCTGCAGCGGGATGCTACGCGTGAATTGGTTTCGGATCTCCGGAGTTGGTGCCAGCCGTCGCATGCCCTCGGTGTCGTCGACGGCACCTGGCGCGATCGAGTTGACGCGCACTCCTTCGGGCCCCCACTCAATAGCGAGACACTTCGTGAGCATGTCCACTCCCGCCTTGGCCGCGCAGACGTGCGCCTGCATCGGCATCGGCGTGAAGGCCTGCATCGCCGAGATGTTGATGATGGAAGCGCCGGGCCGCCGGAGATACTCGAACACGGCGCGACAAGTGTTGAACGTCCCCAGGAGGTCAATGTCGACGACAGCTTTGAAACCGTTCGCCGACATACCGAGCACTGGAGAGGGAAAATTTCCGGCAGCACCGCAGACGACGAGATCGATCTCACCATGGTCGTCACGGGCCGATTTCAGCGCCGCGGCGAGAGCGTTGTAGTCACGCACGTCTGCCGGATGCCCGGATGCTGCTCCGCCTGCCTTCTCTATTTCCGCTACCGCCGCATCCAGTTTCTCTTTGGTGCGCCCGATCAAGGCCACTTTGGCGCCGTGATCGGCAAAACGTCGCGCGATGGCGAAATTGATCCCGCTGCCGCCACCCGTTATCAGCGCATTTTTGCCTTTCAGCAGCTTGCTTCCAAATGTCTGGGCCATCGATTCTTCACCAAGCGGGAAGCGGGAAGCGGGATGCGGCATTGCGAACGGCAAACCTAGCTATGGTGCGAAGTCGCAGAAAGTGCTAATTCTGTTTCGCTTCCCGCTTCCCGCTTCCCGCTTCCCCGTGAACCGACTGGCTGTAATTCTCGCGCTTTGCGCTTCTGTCGGCTGCGCTGCTGCGGTGAACACCGCCGGATCTGACAGCGGAGCGACAGAAAGCTCGCTGATGCAGGCCGATCGCGATTTCGCGGTCGCTACTCACGCGCGGGGCATCGACGGCTGGATGTCTTTCTACGCTGGCGATGCGATCCGCATCCGTTACCGCAACAACATGGTTAAGGGATATGACGAGGTTCGCAAATTCGACCTGCCGAACATCTCCGACACCACCATCACTTTGAACTGGGAACCGACGGACGCTTACGTCTTCCGCGGTGGATCGATTGGCTCGACGACGGGCAGCTACTCGATCATCAGCAGACGAACCGCGGATATTGGCAAAGAGCTGCAGCGCGGAAGGTACGTTACGATGTGGCGGCGCGAAAAGGGACGTTGGCTCGTGATCATGGACACCGGTTATCCGGAGCCGGCACCGCAATCCCGCTGAAAAGAAAACCCCGTACCCTTGTGGGGTACGGGGCTGGCTACTGGTGGCCCACCCGTCCTACAAGCTCGACCAGTAGCACCATCCTGCAGAGCCGGAGGGGTGATTCCGGGCTTCAGTAGGTTAGACTCACCCTACGGCAAAATGGTTTAAAAGATTCTCGGGGAATTTTGCCGGTCATTCGGGCCGGCGTTCCTTCGGGAAGATCCGGGCGCTTTTAGCCCTGGCCGCGCCGCTTCCGGGTAGTTCCGAGGGTCAGATCGCCCGTCGACGAGAACAGTTGGTCCACCGCTGCACCCGACAGGGCGGCGACGGTGTCCCTGCTCAGCGAAAGTTTGGTAGAACCGCGACTGGGCGTCTCCGTAATCAGTCCGGCCGACCGCAGCGCGTGAACGTGGTGCGTAATCGTCGGCTTGGACACGTTGAGACTTCTCGCCAGCTCGGCGGAGGTCGTCGGCGTCCTCGCCAGTATCGACGCAATCGCGTAACGCGTGGTATCACCCAGTGCGCGAAAAACGGATTCGGCATTGATTTCTCTGACAGGCTTGCCCGCAACGGTTTCCTGCGCGTGTGCCTCGTCTCCGATTTCGTTGGCAGCGCCGATTTCACGAGTGATTGGCAAATAAACAGTCACCCGTCGCGAGCTCGTCTCGTATTTCGTCCACAGCCTACGCGTGTTGAAGGCGGACGGAACGATGTAGCAGCGATCGATCCGATCGTACGCGATCGCCGGCCCGGTTTTCGGTCGAATCTCCTTGGCGCCGTCGTCGAAAGTCACCGGAAGATTCAGCTCGTGGCCAAGCTCTGCGGGTGACCGCTCTTCCTGAAGGTCTCTCATTCGGAACGATTCAGCCCGCAGGTTCGGCTCGAGGGCAGCCCAGTCGTGTTTGAAGCCGCTTTCCCAGAATCTTTGCAAGATCAGACTGAGCTCATGGCGGTACGATTGCGGCCGGGAGAGCAATGCATTGATCGCGCGCGATGCCTCCGACGCAGGGTCATATGGCTTCAGTCCGAAATGAGTCAGCAACTCCGTCCCGGGCAGTTTCTCGTCAATGAGAAAATCCCTGAGCGTGCTTTTGCGGACGACCAGCGCATCGACAATGTCCCGGTCGTGAAAGATTCCAGAAAGGATGTTCCTCTTCAGATCGTCGACACGCATCTCGCGAACCGTCGATATCACTTCCTCGAAGGAGACTTCGCCTAGCATGGCCTGGATGGCGTCGGCAAGCAGCGGCCAGAAGATCGGCAGCGGCGCGATCCGTTTTGACACTCGCTCGAAATCAAGCGGCAGCCGATGAAGTGCCCGTTCTTTCCACGATTCGAGCGGCGTGTGAGCGCTGCTGGTGAGAGTATACAGCGCGTAAAACACGTCGAAGCGCGGCGTGACCGCGAACTCTATGTGGAGCGATCCGTTGCGGGCCATGTTAGCTAACAAGCTAACATCTTACTCGTACGAGCGTGGACTCCGTATCGCGAACACCCCGTTGGTCATGTCGATGCGCACGATTCCGCTGTTCCAGACATCTCCGCCGAGCACACCATCGAGTGACGCGAGGACCTGATAGACCGGCGCGCGCACAAACGCGCCCCTGAACAGAATCGGGAATCCTCGCACCAGCACTTTGAGATCAGGCAGTACCGGGGCCCGCAGCGACACCTCCCCGCCCAGTCCTCCGACGCGCCGGCTTTCCATTCTCGCCGGCTGGAGCTGGAGCTTGTCGAGGAGCGTCTCCGTCACGAACGTCAGCTGCGCTCCGGTATCGAGACCGAAATGCAGAGGGATTCCGTCGGTGCTCATGATTCGGATCACCGGCAGGCCAACCCAGAACATGTTTCGGTCGGCATCGGGCCGCGACGAAGCGGGATTGCGCAGCCGCAAAATGCCGTCACCGTAATCGAGCTCCATATCCAGCTGTCGAATGATGTCGAAGCCGATGATACCGTCGATTTTCACCGGTGATGTCGGGCCCGACGGTCGCGGCTCTCGCATTTGCATCATTGTTTCGTTGACGATCATCGCCGGCGCATTGTCCACCGCGAGCGGACCGATGACCAGCTGTGGAATCAGCGCCGGCTGCGCTCGCACTCGCCCCGTACTCGTAACGATCTCCAGGGTGTCCTTCACCAGCGGTGTGATGCCGAGATCTCCGGCGACATCGGACGCCAGCATCGTCAGGCTCGAACCGGTATCGAGCCAGAAGTTGTAATCCCTTTTCTGAATTTTGACGGGAACCAGGGGAGTTCCAACTGCCGTGATTGCCATCTGCAAACGACCGGTCGACGAGCGGAACGTGAACACCTTGGCCGGCACGTTCTTGAACGCATCCGCCCACAATTCGATGCTAGCCAGGTCATGAACGTCGGCGAATGGCTGCACTGGCTCGCTCTTGAGCGCAGCGAGAGTTTGCCATTTCTCCTGGTATTGGAGCGTCGCCGTATAAACGACGCGCGAACCGGCGCGGATCACCGAGTCTGCTGCTGAAATACGCAGTTTGCCGAAGCGGCCCTCCGCCTTCTCGATGTCTCCGGCCATCAAACTTCCGAGTGCCTCGGCGAATTCCGTTTCCGAGGGAGTGCGTGCAGCCGCGACTGCATCCGCGGGATGCAATTCAGCGAGCGCCTCCCAGTAGCTGATATGGCGTGCAGGCCGTGCAGCACTGGGGCCGTGAACGCAGCCGGCAACGAGCACCGGCAACAGCATGACCTGTGCGTTAACTCTCATCAGACTCCGTCATTCCGAGCACAAGGTAGGATGCTGCACACCGATATTCCACACGGATCGTGACAGTCGAACCCCGAATTGGCTCTGCTGGGTCTGATTGACAGCTTCTGACGGTGGCGACAGAATCTGTCCCGTCTTTTATGGCGTAATGGGAAGCGGCATTAGCGCTGGCGCGCTCTCGTTGCCGTTGCGATCCACGGCGGAGATTGCAATTTCATCAGCCGCACCGATCACCGGCCGCGGAATCATCAGAAACCGTTGCAGTCCGGGAACGACATCGGTCGTCCAATCAGCGCCGACACGGGTCTGCACCACCCACTGCCAGACCGGCTCCGCGCCCTGCGGTTGTAATGAGACTGTATTGTTGCCGGAGCTCGGGTCGCGTCCGACGCGCACGATCGGCGCAAGTGGTGGAACGCTATCCACCCAGGTCGATGCCGGAACTATCGCCTTCTCGGCGTAGGGTCCGGCGACGAGCTTCTGGGGAAGATTGTTGCGTCCAAACATGAAGCTTCGCATGCTGAAAAAAACGTTGCCGCTCGCGCCAGTTTGCGCCCGCGTCGCCGAGATCTGATCGAGCAACTCCTGCGCATCCCATCCCTCGGGAGTGCCGGTCACCTTGTCCAGATAATTGCCGGGCCAGATGTGCCTACCCTTCGCATTCTGCCCGACCCACCATTTCAATAAGACCGGAAAGCTCAACTCGGGACGGTCTATCGGCCAATACAGCTGCGGCGTGAAGTAATCTCCCCAGCCGTTCAGCACCCACTTTCTGGAGTCGCCGTACAGCTCGGCGAACGAATCAAAGGCATTTCCACTGGTCTCGGGCGGATAGCCGGGGCGCCAGACACCGAATGGACTGATCCCGAATTTCACCCATGGCTTTGCCGCTTTGATGTCGACGTAAACTTCGTGAATCAGGCTGTCGACGTTGGCCCGACGCCAATCGTCGCGCGAGAGGCGTCCGCCGGATCGCACGTATTTGCGCCAACTGGTCGCGTCCGGAAATTCGATGACACGTCCGCGTCGATCCTTTTCCTTGTACGGATAGAAATAGTCGTCGATGTGCACGCCATCGATGTCGTACCGGCGAACGACATCGAGTATCACGTCGATCGTGCGCTGACGAACCGCAAGCTCCCCGGGGTCCATCCACAACATTTTCCCGTAACGCTTCACCAGCTCGGGATTGGTGCGGCTAATGTGGTTGGCAGACGCCGGCGATTTGCCGGACGGATGGTGCGCGCGGTATGGGTTGAACCACGCATGCAGCTCGAGACCACGCTTGTGGGCTTCGGCGACAGCGAACTCGAGCGGATCGTACCACGGATTTGGCGCCCGACCCATTCGCCCGGTGAGATACTCGGACCACGGCTCATATTGAGAGGCGTACAGCGCGTCGGCCGCTGGCCGGACTTGCAGAATCACCGCGTTCAAATGGAGCGTGGCAGCCCGATCGAGGATTCCGAGCAACTCGTCCTTCTGTTCCTGCGTCGACAGGCCCGGTTGCGACGGCCAATCGATGTTCTCGACGGAGGCTACCCACACTCCCCTGAACTCGCGCCGAATCGGCGGCGGAGAGGTAAGACTCTGTACGGAATTTACTTGCGACTGTCCGCATGTGCTGTCGACAACGGCGAGCACGAAAAGTGAAAGTAGCAACACCGGGATTCGGTTCTTGGACATAGAACAACAATGTAAATGGGCCAGGCGTGAAACGGTTTCTCGTCGTACCAGTTAATTTCTCGAGGGATTCATGAGCATCTCCACCATCAATCCCGCCAGCGGAAAAACTCTCCGCACCTTCGAGCCGTATTCCGCGGCACGGGTAAGCGAAGCGCTCGACCGTGGCGTCGCAGCTTTCCGAAAGCATCGCCGGACTTCCTTTGCCGAACGCGCTACACACATGCGCAAAGCCGCCGGGATTCTCAACGCGGAATGTCGCGACCTTGGCCGATTGATGACTATCGAGATGGGCAAGCCGATCAAGGCGGCAATGGCGGAAGCGGAAAAGTGCGCTACCGCCTGCAACTACTATGTCGAGAATGCCGAGAAGTTTCTGGCCGACCAGCCCGTGCGCATGGAAGGCGGAGAGAGCTGGGTCACCTTTCAGCCGCTCGGCGTCGTGCTGGCTATCATGCCGTGGAATTTTCCGTTCTGGCAGGTCTTTCGGTTTGCCGCGCCCGCCTTGATGGCCGGCAACGTCGGCATTCTCAAACATGCTTCGAACGTTCCGCAGTGCGCGCTGGCTATCGAAGACGTTTTTCGCCGCGCCGGATTCACGGAGGGAGCGTTCCAGACACTGCTCATCGGATCCGACAAGATCGAGAGCATCATCGCCGATCCCCGTGTCGCAGCAGTAACCCTTACCGGAAGTGAAGGAGCAGGACGCTCAGTCGCCAGCGCCGCTGGAAAGAATCTCAAGAAGTCCGTCGTCGAGCTCGGCGGCAGCGATCCGTTCATCGTGATGCCCAGCGCCGACATGGAGTCCGCGGTGTCGACCGCGGTGACAGCGCGCATGATCAACAACGGCCAATCGTGCATCGCCGCCAAGCGATTCATCGTTCACGAAAAGATCTACGACCAGTTTTTGGAGAAATTCGTCGCCCGGGTGTCGAAGGTCCGCGTTGGGGATCCGATGGACGAGCAGACAGAGCTGGGTCCGCTGGCTACTGCTGCCATCCGTGACGAGCTCGATCAACAAGTCAAGGCGTCGGTAGCGGCCGGCGCGAAAGTGCTCACCGGCGGGACGAAGCTGGAGCGGGAAGGATTCTACTACGCGCCCACGGTTCTCAGTGACATTCCGCCCAATGCGCCCGCCGCGAGTGACGAGTTGTTTGGACCTGTGGCATCAGTGTTCAAGGCGAAGGACCTGAGCGATGCGATTCGCATCGCCAATGGTACGACTTTCGGGTTGGGCGCCTCGGCCTGGACGCGTGACGCCGCCGAGCGCAGTCAGTTCGTCGCCGAAATCGAGTCGGGGTTGCTGTTCATCAACGGCATGGTCGTCTCTGACGCTCGCCTGCCCTTCGGCGGCGTCAAGCACTCCGGCTTCGGCCGCGAGCTCAGCGAGTTCGGCATCCACGAGTTCGTGAACATCAAGAGCGTGCGTGTCATCGACGACAAGCGAGGCGAGACATCGGCTATCGAATAATCAGATATCCATCACCAGCTGGATGTCTGGATCGATCGTCGCTCCAGCACTGTCGCGCGTAACCCACGACACGATGAAAAACACCAGGAAGGACGCAACCATCGCCACTGCCGAAGCAGTTACGCCGGCGGGAAATTTGAAAACCTTCCAGTAAGAAGCCGTCTCCAGCGCGAGCGTCACCAACAATCCCGTTGCAATCGAGGCCATCGCGCCGGCCCGAGTTGCGCCTTGCCAGTTGAGACCGACGGCCAGCGCTGGCACCAGCGTCGATGCGAAGAGTCCCCAGCCAAAAATCCCGAGAAAGGCGACCATCGTCCCTGATTGCTGCGCCGTGATTGCCGCTGCGACCGCAATCAGAACCGTCGCCAATCTACCCCACCGTAGCTCGTTGGTGACCCTGCGCCCGAACGCGACCGGCAGATCATGGGTGACAATCGCCGCGCCAATATTGACAAAAGAGTTCGCCGCACTCATCGTCGCCGCCGCTACGCCGGAAAAGACCAGAGCGGCGAGAACTATCGGCGTGACGTTGAGCAGCAGGGTCGGCGTTGCCTGATCGGGACTCGTGAGCGGAGCAAGTCTTCCCGACAGCACGAATGCTTTGACTCCAACGCCGACCCCGAAGTACAGAAGGAGCACCAGTACCAGCCCCAGCGTCTTGAGCAGCGGATACCATTTGAGCTGCAGCGGATCACGCAGCATGTAGTACTTGTGCACCGCTTGTGGTTGGCCCAGCGACCCCATCGAAAAAACAAAAAAGAAGGAAAGCGCAGCGAGCGGAGTGAGACGGCCCCAAGGCCCGAGAAACGTGGGGTCGTGCACGAGTATCGTCCGTGAGATTTCCCCCAGGCCGCCACCGAAATTCAGCACGAACAGAAAAACGAGAACCGACGCCGCCGCCATCAGCGTACCCTGAAATACATCGTTGTAGATGCCGGCGAGGATTCCCCCAGACGCAGAGTACGCCAGCGTGACGCCCATCCCGATCCAGATTCCCCAGCCAAGGCCTACGCCGAAGATCGAGTTGATGACGACTCCCATCGCCAGGGCGTTGGTAGCCATGTAACCGATAATTCCGACGAGGATCGCAATCGCTGAGAGTCCTTGAGCACCACGCGACCTGTAGCGTGCGCCAATCGCGTCCGGAATCGTGATCAGTCCGCGTGCCTCGGCCAGCAGTCGCATCCGCTTTGCCAGCACCCAGGCGCCCATGACGTTGGTGACGGCGGCAGGAAGCACGATGTACATCGCCCCAAGCCCAGCGGCGTAGATGAAACCCGGGCCGCCGATGAAAGCGAACCCGGACACCGATACCGAGACCGATGCGACGGTGAGCGCGATGAGTCCGATTCCTTTTCCTGCGACAAAGAAGTCATTGGCCGTTCGCGTTCGCCGCGCCGCCCAGATACTGATTCCGATGATCACAGCGAAGTACAGCATGCCAACGGTGATCACGGCTGGCTCGGCCGCATTCGGCAGGGCGACTTGCAGCAACGCCGAGACTGCCCGCGCCTCCATCATTCGCTGAGGGTGTTTTCCTTTACCGACATCGGATCCCGATCGGAAGCCGCGTATCTGCGGCCGCTCTCACGAATGCGCTCGACGTCTTCCGCCGACAACGTCAACGTCTCGAAAGTCATGGCATACGCGACAGGCAGGGCGATAATCGGCAGCAGTCCGACGCCGTAGATCACCACCGCCGCACGCGCCGGCAATCCAAGCCAAAGCCTGCTCAGCGGACCTTCCGACGCCGGCAGCGCGAGAGCCGCACCAAAACCAATCGCCAGAATGAGAATGACGAACGCGAATGGAATTTTCAGGCGACCGATTCCGCCGGCACCACGCACGGCGCCAAGGATCATGATCGCGCCCAACGCGACAGGAATTCCCACCGCCAGCAGCCAAGGCGCCCATGTCGGCGTTCCGCTCCGGCTGAACGCGGCTGCATAACCCGCCGCGATTGCAACGATCGCCACGAACAGCGCGATCAGCGCAATGCGTCTTGTCACAGCAGTGCGAGCAACGCGAACGTGGCGAGCCAGTGCTCTCCCATGTAATCCCCTGCCACGTGCGGGAGACTGGCGGTCAGGTGCTTCTCAGCTGCCTCCAACGCGATACTGCGGCGCGGATCGCTATCCGGCCACGTTTGAGCGATCGACCGCCAGCACCACGCGCGACTGAGGTTCAGTCCATCGAGATGCGCAATTTTCCCGTCGCTGCGATCACTCACGATCGCCGGATGGAATAACGTGGCAGGCTCGCGCACCGCGAGACGCGGCAGAAAACGATCGAGCCAGGCAGAAAAATTCTCGGGCCCAAGGACTCTGCGCATGCATTCTGCTTCCATCAGTGCGCTGGAAAGAAAGTCATCGCCGCCCGGCTCCCACACCTGACAATCAGCGTCGTTGCGAAACCAGGATTTCGCCTTCGTTGTCAGCGCCTTTCGCAGACCAGCGTCGCTGGATACGTCTGCGTATTCCAGCACCAGCGTGATAGCGAAGGCGCTGTTAAAATGAGTGCCGACTCGAATGGGATAGGTAGCTTTGGGGAGGAACGACTGAAAACGCTCATTGAAGGCTTCAGCGAGCGGAGCAAGTGCAGCAGTCCACTTCTTTGCCTTGCTCCCGTCGTGGCGATTGAGCTCCGCTGCAAGCATCAACAGCCAGGCCCAGCCATACGGTCGCTCGAAGGTCGCGGTCGACTTTCTGCCCAAATATCTCACCTCGCCCTTTGCCTTCGCCGAACTGAGCTGTGCATCGAACAGCTCGCGAATCGCGGCCGCTTCCTCGAGCTCCGGGAATAATCGCAGGATCGTAGCGAGCAACCAGTAGCCGTGCACGCACGAATGCCAGTCGAAGCTGCCGAAGAAAATCGGGTGCAGCTCCCGAGGCGACTTGAGGTCAGCTCGCTTGCCGACGACGTGATCGAGCTTGTTCGGGTACTCGCGTGTCACGTGTGACAGCGCCAGGCGCGCAAACCGCGCCGCGAGATTCGGCGTCAGCGATGTCTCGATCAATGCCGGAAGACGAGAAAGTTCATCAACAGAACGTTCGCACCAAGTAACATGAGTGCGGTGGGGATCTGGACCTTGATCACAGCATTCTCATCGGGAAGCTCCAGCAAAGCCGTCGGAACGATGTTGAAGTTCGCCGCCATTGGCGTCATGAGGGTACCGCAAAAGCCGGACAGCATCCCGATCGCTGCCATGATCGTGGGATCGCCACCAAACTTCTGGACGATCAGCGGCAGGCCGATTCCGGCCGTCATCACCGGAAATGCCGCGAATGCGTTCCCCATGATCATGGTGAAAGCGGCCATACCAATAGCGTAAGTCGTCACCACGGCGAACGGATGATCTAGAGGAATCCACTTCTGTGCGATTCCGGAGACTACCTTGCCGACACCTGCAATCGCGAACAATGCTCCCAGCGCGGCAAGCATCTGCGGCAGCACCGCGGCCCAGCCTACCGCATCGAGCAGGCGTCGTGCTTCGCGAATGGGCGCAAACAACGGCGGTCGGAGCATCACCATCCCGATTGTCAGTGCGATGATGGTGGCAATGGCCAGCGAGATCACCGTAACCTGCTTCAGATCCACCAGCGGAGCGCCGTTGACTATGATCCGTTTGAATAACACGGTTCCGAGCACCGTCACTATCGGGATGGTGAGCGCGGGAGCGAAGAGCTTGTTCCCCCAGCGCTGCGCACTTGCTTCGCGTTTCTGGCGGGTTTCGCCTTCACCCTTTCCCTGGCCAAGTCCGCGAATGCTCGCCACGAGGACCATCGCAATCACCAGAAATCCGTTAGCCAGGTCGGGGAGATACGAGCCGGCGAGAAATGTGACCGCGTAAATCCCCCAGAAGGCTGTGTTGTTCAAGCGCCGCGGATTGGTCGCGTCGCGTGCATTCACAACGGCGACGCCCAACATCATCAGACCGCTCAGCCAGTAGATGTGCTCAAGCGTGATCACGCGTCTTCCATTTCCCTTTCGATCTCCGCGCGCAATTTCCGATCGAGCAGGAGCAGACGCGTGCAGTGGATAACCAGAGCGCAGACGGCGGTGGGGATCGCCCAGATGGCGAGCTGCGTCGGCTCCACGTGTATCCCGTTCTGGTCCAGAAACCCACGGATCAAAAGAATCGAGCCAATGGCAATGAAGATGTCTTCGCCGAAAAACAGCGCGATGTTATCCACCGCCGCAGCGTTGGCTCTGATCCGATATCGCGTTTTCTCAGGCAATTCTCCGAACTTGTTCTCGGCCGCGCCTTCAGCCATCGGTGCAATCAGCGGCCGCACCATTTGCGCGTGACCGCCGAGCGAAGTCAGGCCGAGCGCGGCGGTGACCTGCCGAATGGCGAAATAGACCAGCAGTACACGCGATGTCGTGGCCGTGCGCAGGCGCGCGATCACTGCCCGCGCGCGCTCCTTGAGGCCGGCGTGTTCCAGCAGGCCGATCACCGGCAGTACCAGCCAGACAATCGCTACGTAGCGGCTGGTGATGAATGCCTTCCCGAATGCCGCCACCACTTCCAGCGGGCCCAGCCCGCCGGCGATTCCTGTTGCCAGTCCGGCAACCGTGACGACAAGGAGCGGATTTATCCGCAGGACAAATCCGATGACGACTATTACTATCCCGATCAGGGAGAACATGGGCACATAAGGTAGCACCCGGCGTTATGTTGATGCTCGTCTGACGACCATGTCATCGCACTCTTTGCGCTCGATCTTTCTCGCTGCGCTCTTTCTGACGCCCGGAGTAGCGCGCGGGATTTCACCGGCGACCGATACGGTCAACGTCGGTGGCGTGACCGACACGGTTCACGCCGCGAGCGATCCAACTCAGACTTACGCCCTTTTCCTTCCCTCGCGATACAACGCTACTCGGCGTTGGCCGCTACTCATACTGATGGACCCGCGCGGCCGGGCGCTGCTCCCGTTGAAGCTCTTTCAGGCTGCCGCCGAACGATATGGCTATATCGTGATGAGCTCTTACCAGACCCAGAGCGACGGCCCGATTGAGCCGAATGACAATGCCGTCAACGCGATTCTCACCGACGCCCAGGCGAAATTTTCCGTCGACACCCATCGTTTCTACTTCGCTGGCTTCTCGGGAACCGGGCGACTGGCCTGGTACTATGCCTACTCCATTCCGTCAAACGCGGCTGGTGTTATCGAGGTGGGAGCAGGACTTCCGGAGCCCGACCTGCTGCTGCACGAGAGGATCAAAAACGATTCGACCGCTCCTTTCGCCGTCTTCCTGGGGGTTGGATCAACCGACTTCAATTACGAGGAAGTCCACGCTCTCGACGCGAAACTGAAGGTCTTCGGAATTCGCGACCACCTCGAGATCTTCGGCGGCACCCACAGCTGGCCACCTGATTCGGTCTGCGCTGACGCCATCACCTGGATGCAGCTACAGGCAATGCGCGACGGGCGCCTCGCCATCGACCGTCCCTGGGTCGATTCTCTCTTCGCGGATGCGGCTCGACGCGCCGATGAGCTCGCCAGCGTCGATCGCTACGCGGCATTCATGCTGTACCAGCAGCTCGAATACGACTTTGCCGGCGTCCACGACATGACAGGGGTGAAACTCGCCGCCGAGCGATTTGCCGGCTCCGAGTCGGTCAAACACACTGTGAGCCGGTTAGCAGCGTTCGCCGCCGCCGAACAATCCTTTCATCAACGTGAAGATTCTTTCTTCTCCGATTTTACGAAAAACTCCCAAAAAGGAGCCGACAGACTTCGAGCGATGCTCGACCTCGACGCGCTGCGCGATCGGGCGGCCCAGACGAAGGACACCCTCGACGCCTCCGCCGCTGCACGCCTCCTCTCCTCAGTCTTCGTTCGCGCATCGTTCTACGAGCCGCGGCGGTATCTGTCTCTCGGAGACACGCTGACGACCCTTCGCCTGTATGGATTAGCGCAATCGATCCATCCCGACGATAGGCAATTATGCGCCGAGCGTGATCGCGTGTTCCGCGCCTTCGCTCAGACGAAATCGGTGCCCCGGGAGCTGGCGTGCGAGTCGGCATCGAAAGCTCGCCCGCCAAGCTGACGCTGGGGGTTCCACGAATGCTTTTCGTCGCGCGCCTCTCTCAACCAGGCATAGAGCGCATCGTACACGACAAAGCCGTAGCGAAGCTGTTCGTGGTCGTCATTGAACAGTCGCGATAAGCCGAGCGAGACAGCCAGCAGCCCCGCACACTGCGGCGCCATCTCCAGCTTGTCCGTATCCGCGCCACGAACTATTCGCGCCAGAGCAGCGAGCGATTGGTCCTCGAGATGGTACTTGGCCAGAAAGGCATCGAAGCTACACAGCGGACCCTCGTGCGACAGCTCGACACCTTCGACGTCGTAAGGAGTCGCGCCAGTCTCACGCGTCACTCTGGCAACGTCGGCGGGCGGAACGAACAGAAACTCCGGCTCCCTGTCGATAAACCTCGCGATCAGCCACGGACACGCCACACGATCGATCTTTGGCCGTTCCCGCGTCACCCATTTCATACATTCCTCCCCGGCTGCTTACTGAAAAATCCGTAGAGATCGTCGAGCAAGGCTGCACCTCGCTCCAGTCTCTTCTGGTCGGTGGCATTGGACTGCACTATCCCACGAATGAAGGCAGCTGTGCCGGCCGTCTCGGGGCGATTGGACCGATCGTCCTTGAAATCGATGTCGTGGACGATCTCACCGATCGCACGTAGCGCCCGATCCTTCAGCGCGAATCGACGCAGCAGCGTTTGGAACGTGCAGCTCTCGCCGACGTGAGTGTATTCGGCATCGAACATGTCGAAGCGCAGCTCACCGCCTTTCGGCCGGTAGCCGCGAGCGGCAACGAACTTGAAGCGCGCCTTTTTGTCGATGAAGCGCCGTATCAGCCACGCGCTGGTAATACGGTCGACGTGCACATCTTCACGCGTCACCCAGGTGTGGCCGGGCTTGATCGCGTCCGGATTGACAACCAGAGCCTGCTCCTCCTTTCTATCACCAGCCCGCTCGCTTTCAAGCATCGTATCGAGCTCCTCGTCGGTAATTCCTTCCACGAATTCCGCCTCGGCGATGACCGCGCTACCGCCGTCGCCCTCGATCTCGCGGCGCAACCACACAAAATCCTCCAGAGCTTCGTCGCTGATTGGCAGAGCGTAGACAGTTTTCTTGATTGGTACCGCACCCAGCCGTCTCAGACGTCTTCTCACCTTCACCCGCACGTAATCCGGCTTCGGCGGCAGCTGGTGGATCAACAGGAGCCAGCGCCGTTTCCGAGCCCGGCCTTGCGCCGATGATTCTTTAGAAGCATCCATTGATTCTATTGTATCATCGTAATTACGGGCGGTCAATCCGCCGTGGCAGGCTGTGCGCGCCGAGGAAACGAACTCCGGCTTTCTTATCGCCGAAAAATCAGCGAATCACTAGCGGCCGATCCAGTAATTCACCTTCACCTGGAAGACGTTCGTCGGCCGGTCGCGGAAGATCGCACTCCTCTGCGCACTGAAATCGAAGTTGCCGTTGGGGTCGCTTCCCGTCCGGCTCTGCGTCCACACGAAGAAGACCGTCGAACCAGGGCGATATTCCCAGCGGAGAACGGCATTACCGATCAGGGACCGGAAGGTGAAATCGGGATCATCGAAACTGAACGGCGCGGCGGGGCCCGCTCCATCCGGATCCACTGTGTACTTTGCGTTCGTGGTTGGGGAAGCGGGTGTTCGCACGATGGTGCCGATGTCCTGCCCGTAAATCACCTTGTGGTACGTGCGCAGCCGCGCGAACTCACGGAATGCCGAGTATCCGCCGCTGGAAATGAAAGGCTGGGCAAAGAGCTGCAGCGTGAGATTCGGATTGAACGTCCAGTTCACTCTCGTGTCCAGCGAGACCGTCCGCGTCTTGATGAACGCGAAGACGTAGCGGTTGCCGTAGAACGACGCCGCCGTCGGGTCCGCGACCGTCGTTACGTACTGCGCCGCATCTTCATCGGCAGTAAAGGTCGGGGAAAGACTTATGAAAACATTGGTCGAGGGTTTCAGCCCCAAACCCGGTTGAAGTATCAGTGTGTGGGTATCAGCGTTGACGCCGCGCCCGACTTGTACTGTGAAGTCTCCGACCGCGCTCTTACGCGCGTCAGTCGAGACCTCGAGCATTCCGAATTTGTAACCAGTTCGCATCACCACTGGCCCGCCGCGCGTCAGCCGATCATCGAGCACGGTTGGGTGATAGATCGCGAAGCTGCGAACTTTCCAGTAGTTGAGGAACATGTTCTCGTAGTACGCTTGCGCCTGCGCGTCTGTCCTGTCACCGTCGTAGTTGAACTGCTGCTGCGCGCCGACGAGCCAGGCAATCTCTCGGTACCACGATCCCGGCGTCGCCCACTGGCTGCCGATGTTCGCGTTCATCCATTTGTAATCAGCGCGGCTCAGAAATGAGAGATCGTTCACCTCGAAGCCGGGGCTGCGCCAGTTCTGAGCTAGCTCCCAGAGCCAGAACCCATTGTCCTTGGCGACGCGCGTGTAGATCCCGTAGCCCTTTAGCGAGTTTGCGTTTGGCTTGTACGACGCGTCGAACAGACCGTCGGTCGTCACCCGCCGGTCGGGACGCTGGAAGTAGTGCGCACTCGATTGCTGCGTCGCGTCCATCACTGCCGTGGATCCAGCCACGTCGGAAACCAGCATCGAGCCAATCCAGGAGTACTGGCGCTGCGCCCAGCGGTGGTTCCAGTCGATACCACCTGCTTCAGCGTGGCTACGCAATCTGTCGCTCACAATCGTATCGTTTAGCTGACGCAGCGTCGACGTGAATGCGCCGCCGATCGTCGTCGCGCCCTGATTGAGATCTTTCTTGATCCGACCGACGAAATAGTTGGTCAGCGGTTCGACCTGCTGCGTCCGCTCGGGGGCACCGATTGCCGTCACGTATCGCGCAGTCTCCCTGCCAGTGACGGCGTCCAGCATTCCGACCGTGTATCCGCCACTTGTACGCCCGGTGATCTTTCCCGCACCGATGATTGTCGTGTTGTCGGGGGTGTCAGCAAAGCCGGCGACATCGCGGACGTATCCATTCAGCTGGGGCGGCCTGCCGATTCGCCGCGAGTAGAAGAAATCGAGACTGGAGGTGTTGCTGCAGAAGAAGCAATTGAAGTTGCCGAAGTCGAACGCGCTGCTGCCGGCAACGAAGAACGGCCGCTTTTCCTGATAGTACGTCTCGTATGCGGAGAGATTGATTGTCGCCGGATCGACCTCGACCTGCCCGAAGTCCGGGTTGATCGTGGCGTCGAGAGCGAGGCTGGGGGTGAGCAGGTACTTGATGTCCGCGCCCGCGCTCATCCGGCCGTAGCTGCTGCTGTGATACGGATCACCCGGGGTTGCATACTTGAATTGCTGGCGAGATTCGACGTATGGCAGCAGCTCGAGCTGACGCGGCTGCGGGCCAATCCTGAGTCCGTTCAACGTGCCGAAGTACGCAGGGCCACCCGCCTCACTCAGCTTCCGGAACGACCACATGTCCTGTTCGTGAAGGCGGTCGGTGTAGCGCCAGATCTGCATTCCCCACGTCTGCAGACTGTCCCGCGAAAACCGCAGCTGCGAGTACGGGATCCGCATCTCGGCGGTCCAGCCGAGTGAGTCGACGCGAGTCGCCGCTTCCCAGATCGGATCCCACGAAGGATCTCCGTTGAACTGATCGCCGCGCACGCCGGCCGGGTTCACTTCGAACAGAGCCTGGTCGATCTTGTTGTGGTACGGATCCAGAATCACGATCAGCTTGTCGGTCGTGAGTGAATTGAACGAGCCGTTGTTCCCATTCGAGTCCAGCAACTGGTCGCGACGAGAGACCGGTGCGTGAATGCCGCGGCTGCCGAGGCTGTCGTACATGCGCGCACCGATATAAATCGCGCGCTCGTCGTAAAGAACTCTGACTTCGGTTCGCTGGCTGGCTGGCGCACCTTCGTGCGGCTGTTGCTGACGGAAGTCAGTGATCGGCGTCGCCTGCGCCCATGCGGCTTCGTCCAGCTTGCCGTCGACATTAATCGATCCGGTCAGCGACGACGCGGTGGCAGCCGGGACAGACGTCAAGCTCGTCTGAGCAGTCTGCGCTCTGGCCCTAGCGGCGCCGACGACAATGACGAGCGCCACCATGAACTTTGCTGGTCTAATGGAGATGGACATCAATGGCTTATGAGGACGGGTGCAACTTGGACAACTATACATTACGGAGAGGTTTTGATTCTGTTTCGCACGATGAGTACACTTCGGCATGAAAGAGCTGCGCCGCGACGAATTACCTTCTCTGGTTGATCTCGAGTCGGCAGCGACGTTGATCTACGGCTCGATGCCGCCGACGCCGGAGTACCGATGGCCCCTTCTCGAAGCGCGCGTCGGCACGACGGTGTGGGTCAAGCACGAGAACCATGCTCCCACCGGTGCATTTAAAGTGCGCGGCGGCCTCGTCTATGTTGACGAGCTTTGT
>Ga0070707_100000321_pt1 | contig 47194 bp, 36 predicted proteins | sample KBSK5502metaG_FD_65468 | JGI IMG/M metagenome (GOLD analysis project Ga0070707, IMG submission 65468) | Corn, switchgrass and miscanthus rhizosphere microbial communities from Kellogg Biological Station, Michigan, USA - KBS K5-50-2 metaG | ecosystem: Host-associated > Plants > Roots >... | reverse complement strand
TAGGGCGTCCTCCGACGTGTTCGAATATGCAGCGGAACCTCTCTCTTCTCTTCGTTGGCTGCAATGCGGTGCCTGGAGTTGGGCGCAAGTCGCAACGAGGAGTATCAACCGACGGAAGACCAGGCTTGATAGCGCTAGTCACGGTCACGTCCTGAACCGTTAGAGTCGGTCGGCTTAAAGTTCTCTCGGTCTGCATCAAGACTCCTTTCCGAACAAGTGTAGAGAGGTGCAACGACGGTAGAACCCCCTGGCTTTAGCCATGGGGAGGCTCAGATGGCAGCAAAGCAGCTTTGAGAAACGAGGTGCCTCATATTGCGAGTCGCATTGTCCTTGCCGGTCTCGCAGGAATACCTCAGCTACCATCTGCATGGCAACATTCCTCCGAACGGGATCGTATTGCTCAGGAAGAGCAATGCATCCAACGAGACATGTTGCGCTGCAGCGCGGATATCGCTGCACTCCAGGCGCAGATCAATGTGCTTGATTTCGAGCTCGCTCTGCTGTAGTTCCACCATCGTTAGAGCATGAGCTGTAACGGTCTTCTTCCACTTCCCCTCTTTGCCCTTGAGCAATTCCACTGGATTCACTTCACGATGCTCACCGCCACGGTGATCATCAAGCTACTTCAAGAGGAGAGGTAGCTGTACGTGTAGGAGTACAGGTAAACGTTCGCTTCTCAGCGGCATTCACTTCTCCCGTACGCATTGAAGTATCCCCTCAACACGAAATGGCTTTAAGCAACATGGCTGAGATGACTTGTCGTTTCATTGTTATATCTATGTTTTGTCACACACGCGATAGAGAGGCGGGATCATGCTGCCTATGTATCGCGCCTTGCGAAATGAAAGGAGAACCATCATGACTCAGAACCATCAGCGTTTCCAACGTAATCAGCGGCAACACACCTCCCAGCCACATGAGAGTCACCGTCCTCCACCAGGAAATCAGGAGGAACAACGCAGAGAATTTCTCTGGCGGGAGCGCGTGCGACTTGAGCTACAGGTGCAAGCGCTGCTTGCGCGGGGTGAGAGCCTCGCACGCCAATGGCAGCACCTGCAGGAGAGGAAAATGGCTCTGGGAAAGCAGTTACCCAGGGTTGCCGGCCAGATTGTGCTTTCCGGTCTGGTAGGAATCCGCCAGCTTCCATCAGAAAGGCTATACTCCTACGAAAAGGAGCTTATCGCTCAGGAAGAATATCGCCTCCAGCAAGACATCATTCGCTGTCATGGCGATGCGGCGGCACTTCATGCGCAGATCGAGGTGCTTGATTTCGAGCTGTCTCTTCTTTAAACTCTAGTGATGTGACAGTTGTCGCTGTCACATTCCTCTTCAGACTCACTGGTTATAGTGAGTGATCGCATAGATTTCACTCTACCATACTTCATCACATTCCCCTAACCGGCATATCCTCTCTTCAGTACCCCGTTTCAGGACATTTCCTTCTCCCTTCGCACATCAGCAACAGCCCCTCAGGCTACTACCGGGCTAACACACAAGCATCTCTGCTTGCTTGTGCAGAATGCTCCCGTCCCATTGTCACTTTTCCACTTCTTGTTATCAGCACATAACTCACCAGCTTGAGAAAGCTGTGTGGGCCTTTGTGTCATGCGCCGGAGCGTTTCATCCAAACGCTCCGGCGCATGTTTTTTGGGGAGGCGACCGGCCTCCCTTCTTTTTTCTTCCATGCAGCAAGGCATTGTGCATGCCTACTGCGTGGTCATGTCGAAAGAAGGAGTTTCAACCATAAACATCACGGTTATTGTACGTACACTGACACCCCTGGCAGATGCCTTCGATTGGTTCGGCATTCCCTATCACCTGAGCGGCTCAATTGCAGCAGTGGTGTATGGGAAACCTCGGACGATGCAGGGGATCGACGTGGTCGCCGACATCAAATTCAGCCAGGTCCAGACGCTGGTCACCCGGCTCGAGCAAACCTATGACGTCAAAGAGGCTGTCATGCGCGACGCCATCGAGCAGCGTGGCTCATTCGGCCTGGTCCATCATGACACCTTGCAGAAGATCGATGTCTTGCTACCATCGTATCGCGCCTATAACCAGGTGAAGCAGGGGAGAGTGCAGCAACATGCGCTAGAGCAAGGAAGCCGGCCCTTTCACGTAGCTTCGCTTGAGGATATGATCCTGACAGTGCTGGAACGCTACAAAGCAGGTGGAAAACACTCGCCTCTTCTCTGGGAGGACATCAAGGAGGTACTTGCAGCGCAAGGAAGCTCGCTTGATCTTGCTTACCTGCAACTTTGGGCAACCCCGCTGGATGTAGTCCTCCTCCTCGAGCAAGCGATAGTTGAAGCTGGTCTCGGCAAGCCTTAGGTGAGTTATCCACGTGTTCTCTACGCTTTATCCACATCGTATCCACAGGAGTTCATACCAGAAATGCGAAAAGCCACGTTACCGGGCTGGGTAACGTGGCCTTTAGTTTTTCCTTCCCATCAGAAAGGAGTTACCATGATCTTACCATCTTTGGGAGATGATTGCAACGAACGTTTTCCCACCATTACGCATCCGTTCTTTGACGATCACAATGCCAGAACAGCATACTCCCTTCAACTGCGTCTGAAGCAACATGCACCAGCTACGTTGGACGGCGGACGTGCCATCCTGTGGTACTGCCGCTTTTGTCAGAAACCCTGGTACGAACTGGGACGCACCAGCTCGTTTGTGTGCCTGAGCAAGGTCCAACTTGCCGAGGTCGCGCAAACAGTGGGCGCAGATATGCTCGTCACCTCCTCATTCCCTTCGTCAATTTGTCCTCTGTGTGCAGCGCTTTACCTTGGTGGCATGCCCAGGATCGAAGAGTACCCCAACGGGCAAGGCTATCGGCTCACATGGGAAGGGATACAGTCGCCCTACGCTCGATTCTTCTGTTTGCTTTATGCATTGAACACAAGGACCATGCAAGAAGCGTTGGCAGAGGCATGTTTTGCCCCCGGCGATATCCCGACAACACCGATGGAGCACGTGAGGAGTGTGTTAGGTTGGCTGAAGAACCTTTCCGATCCTGGAGAGCATGAGGCAACGCTGCTACCACAGAGCCTCCACGACCGTGTGAACCGACTCGACCCTCCAAAGCCAGGCTGTTCCTGGTGTGGGTACGCCTGGCAGACACCGTGTCCCCTATTAGGAAATGTGCTTGTGGCCCTTGGGATGACCTTTCCGTCATGGTCCATCTGCTCATCGAGTTTGCTGGTCGCATGCTGGCGGCAGATCGCGCGGGAGATGGAAAGGGCGCTCGCATGCTGACCATCACTACACAGCGGGGCAAGGTGATTGAGGTCATCTTGCAGACAGAACTCCGCGATCCGCTCGATGCGGGAGCGCATGTGCGCGCATACTGCCATATTCACGGCAGTGATCATCAGCGTTCCCTCTCCATCGACAAAGCAACCGGCTGGGGACACTGTTTCAATATCAGTTGTGATGCAACAGTACTGGTCGCCGAGTGGAACCCTGCGCTGGCGAGCCGCCTCTTGGGGATACATGCTCGGGGACGTTCTGCTGCACATTCATGCTCTGGCTCGTCTACACCACAGCGATCGCCGCTCAGGATTCCTGCCGTAATGCGACATCCTGCACGATTGCCTCCAGTATGGCAACAAGAAGAAGTAGCAACACTCCTGTCGTTGGAAGAGCAGATGCGTGCAACGCTGGTACACTCCCCGCGAGCACAGGCCTATCTGGAGGAAAGGAAGATTCCACTGGAGCTAGCGCTGGCAGCAGATGTCGGTTATCTCCCTCCAACGATGTCCGACATGCCTTCATGCGCGAAGAAGACAGGTTTCCTGCATAGGTGGGGAGAGCGCATCATCTTTCCGCTAGCTTCTCCGACCGGCAGGGGATATATCGGGCGCTCGCTGTGGGGCTGGAGCGCGGGCATGGATGAGAATGTCCACAAGACACTCCTGGAGCAGGCGCATGCCCCTAAACGCTGGATCAAAACCAATCAGGCGGGATGGTTTGGTTACAATCCCGAGCAGCTTGCCGACAGGATCATCCTGGTCGAGGGAGCCTTTGACCGCTTAACCCTCCTGGCGGCAGGCTTTCGAGCATCCGACGTGGTAGCGCTGGTCGGCATAGCCGCTCAGGTGAACTGGTTTCCTGCTCAGGTGAAATCGGTCATCCTGGCGCTGGATGCTGATGAAGGCGGCACAGATGCCATGCGTAGACTTGCCGATCGACTGGCGCAGGCAGGATATCGCGTGAGGCTGTGTCCACCTCCACAAGACCGGTGGGGGAAAGACTGGAACGCACGATGGCAACGCATCGGATCGCAGAGCGTCTGGCCGATCTATGAAGCATACGCTACTTTGTTGCAGAGAGCTTGAGAATTTGGTATGTTGGCATAAAAGAGAGCCCGAACGCTACGAAAGGAGCACGGTGGGTTCTCCCCAATCGCCAATACGCGTGGGAACCAGTTTCCAGCCGAGCAGTCGGTTTCTCTGGACAGTCAAGGTGAGGATGTTGCCTCGACGCACTACCTCGTCATACATCTTGTCAAAGACAAAATTCCCCAGGCTATAGACGATCAGCTTGCCCCTGTAGAACTCGCACGGCTCGATCACATGGGGGTGCGCGCCCACGACTACATCAGCGCCCGCATCAATGGCGACCCGAGCAAGATAGCGCTGGTGGGCCGTCAGCTCCGTAAAATATTCGATGCCCCAATGCACAAAGATAATCACAAAATCGGCTGACCGGCGGGCTTGGACAAGGTCCTGCCGCAGATCGGTTTCATTGAGCCAGGCGTGTCCAGGGGTGGTATCCGTGGCAGCAAAGGAGTACGGGTCAATCTCATCATAGGCAAGCAAAGCGATGGTGGTTCCGCGCATGGTTTTGAAGATGGGCCGGTGGGCTTGCTGTTTGTTCTGTCCGCCTCCAATGGGAGTAAGGCCGCGTGTGGGCAGGGTGAGGAATTCATCGAGGAAAGCAGCTTTGCCATAGTCACCACTGTGGTTGTTGGCGACCGAGACCAGATCAAAACCGGCGGCAAGCAGACGATTGTAGGCGCGGGGGTCGCCGCGAAAGGTATACGCCTTGGGAACCGGCGTGCCGAGCTTGGAGATGACGCACTCCAGGTTGCAGATAGTGAGATCGAAGCGACGTAGAACATCGGCGGTATAGGTGAACGGATACGGGTCGTTGGGCGCGGTGGCAAGCATGTGGCTGTTCACGGTGCGGCCAAACATGACATCGCCAGTAAAGGCGAGCGTGATAGGGGTTTCTGGCGTGGAAGTAGGCGACGAACTGGCTGGCGTGAGAGTGGGTGACATGCTCCTGGTAGGAATCGCTTCGTCGCTGCTCGTCGTGCGTGCCCCACACCCTGCCAAGCCGAGCAAGGCGAAGCCGCCCGCAGCCAGTACTTCGCGACGTGTCCAGTTGCTTTTGAACGCATCGAAGCTGTCGGTCTTCTTCATGGACCCATTCTATCACAAGCGTGCAAAATGAGGAATGCGTGGGACCGAGGTCTGAGAAAGCATTTCAGAGTTGCTTGCTCGTGTGGCCATTTTTCCAAGTGTGCTGCTCTGGGATAGTTGACGTGCCTCTGAGAGCAGGGTGAATTCACCGAGCCCGTGCAAAAACGGGAGTTGGCCAATTCGTTGCCTGCACTGACCTGGCTCTAGGAGTGGTGTGATGTAACGCTACGTGATCCCTGTTCTTCTACGCGCCACCGAAGCATTAGTCGATGCGAGGCGGCCCCTGCAAGATGCGCATACGCATGCCCTCCACTCCCTCCTGCGTCTCGTAAGTGGCCCACAGGTCTTCCAGCCACCAGGTGACCCCTGCCTGTGCGAATGGACGCACGATGGTGACTGCCCTAGCACGATCGCCACCGGGCGTTTCGCCTTCCAGCACAATTTCTAACGGGGGCGATTGGAGGTGATAGTCCTCAAGCAACGCGTTCAGGTCCTGGATATCAGCAGGCGTCATCTGCGCAAAGGTGCCATCCTCATGCATCTTGATCGGCAGAATCCCGTCCCGGCGGAGCGTTCGTCGTATGGATTGCATGCGTGGCCAGGCCCCGATGACCCAGATGGGAATGCGTGGCGACTGCATGGGAGAAGGCAAAAAGGTCATCTCCTGTACCTGATAGTGCTGGCCACTGTAGCTGAATGGCTGCCCACTCCATAGGCCAGTCAGCACCGCCAGCGCTTCATCGAGCATTGCTGCCCTGACCTTGCGATCCACCTCCTCTCCGACCTTGGCGAAGCCTCCCTCCGTCACCGCTCCTAAGCCAACCGGAAGGATCAAGCGGCCGTGGGAGAGATGGTCGAGGGTGACCGTCTCACGGGCCACCTTCCACGGACGCCGCCTGGAGAGTGGGGTCACCATCGTCCCAAGGCGCACACGTTCGGTGCACATGGCTATGGCAGCGAGCGCGATCCATGGATCTCACGTTTCTCGTCGCTCGGGCTCGTTGATAGGGCTCCCATAGAGGCAATCCCAGACGAAAACACCATCCCATCCTGCCGCTTCCGCAAGCGAGGCAAGGGTAGCAACGGTGCGTGCGTCTGTATCCATGTTCGGCAGGATCACACCATACTGCATCTCCACCTCCTCTGTTGAGTTGATGTGTCTTCTGGTTCGATCTACTGAAAAGTATACCTGAGCATTCTTGACATCACCTGTCAGATTACCCAACCAACATGAGCGCAGGTGGTACGAGCATCCAAACACCCTTCTGAGGAGGATGGTAATCTATGCCATCATGCCCTTTTTCGCCTGTGCATGCCCCTCGTAGCATGCTCTCCCATTTCGAACACTCGCACGCTCGTGTATGCGGAGTGAACAACGTCCATGCTCCTCTATGGTCAAATGACCATCCATGTCGATTTCGTGTAGGCCACTTGCTGTTGCAAGGTGGCTTTTGTCTGCATTCAAGAAAGGAAATGTATATCATGGTACCTATCTTAACGGGAACACTCCCTATCCGTCCCTACCATCCAACGCAGCTTTTTGGCGCGATCAAGGCAGATGGACAACTGCCCAAAGTGGCTGCGCTGGCCTGCCATCAGCAAGAGCTGGTCGCGATCAGCCTGGTCGGCTATGACACGAGTATCAGTGCTGCACTGGCCAGATTGTGGCAACGGGAGCAACTGGCCTTTGAGCCAGATCCGGCCATTGACTGGCATGGCCCTGGGCAGCTTGATCGAAGACAGGAGCACTACAAGCAGTTTCATGCAACGCTCCCTGGAACAAAGGAGGTGCATTGCCTGGCGTTGCCTGTTTCGGCGCACATTGCCGAGGGCATCCTCCATCCCCCTGATGTACCGAAGCCACAGCAGGAGCAGGGACCATCCTCCCCAGCAATGCAGCAAGCTCAGGCGGATCGCTCACGTTTCGTCTTAGGCAATTGGGATGAAGAGGCACCGTATGTACGGAGCTTTCTGGGGCATTTGCATGCTATGCGTGTGATCTTCTTGCACCGACATGAGAATCCCGCCCTGGTCGAGGCCTGGGCTACACAACTATGGATACAGGGACTGGCTCGCAAGCTCATCACACCATTGCAAGCTCTTGGCATCAAGGCCTGGAAACTCACTGGAGACCTGACCCTCTGGAGCCATTTGATCGGCGAGGGCGTGCGCTCAGGCTGGCTCCCCTGGAACGAGGAGGTACAACTGACCCAGGAGATCTTCGTCTCCTAGTAAACTTTCAATACTCGTCTCCCACAAGCTACTGCTCATCCCCGACATCCCATACGGTACTCACGCTTCACACATTCCGTTGTACAAGACCCCACCGGAGGATTGCTGCGTGCGTTTCCTGCAAAGGAACGCGAGACACCATAAGCCTCCAGTGGGGTGTTCTTTTGCTTCTTCAAAGGAGGAATACGCTTCATGGCACATGGCACCTTAGCCAATCTCAGTACCTCGGCATTCGTACGCACCCCACTCCTGTATGCCGAGTGGATCGTACGCCATCTCCTCACCTTTCCAGAAGGAGAGATGGTCACGGCCCTTGATCCCACCGTAGGCGAGGGCGATCTACTGGCACCCTGTCAAGCCCTCCCTCTAGCCCGGCTCTATGGCGTGGAGATCAGCGCCGACCGCGCCGAAGTAGCACGGCGGCGTCTGCCTGATGCCACGATCCTCACCAGCGCCTTCGAGGGCACCACCTGCACGCCTGGCTCCATGAGTCTGGTGCTGGCCAACCCACCCTACTTTTTCAGCAACGGCAAACGGGCAGAGTACCGCATCATCGCCGATGCCGGCGAACTGCTCATGCCCGGTGGCATCATGGTGGCGATCATCCCGGCCAGATCTGCCTGGGACGGCACGATGATCTCGCACTGGTGCAAATGGTATGACCAGATCCGGGTGTGGAAGTTCCCCGATCGCACTGCCGAAGACGAGGAGGGCGCCTTTGAGGATTACACCCAGATGTGTGTCCTGGGAGTGCGTCTTGCTACGCCACGCGTGCCTGACACAGCCCATAAGAAACGCCTCTCCGGCTTTCGCTGGCGCACACCCGAGAAGGTCGGGCAGTCTCCCTGGGAGCAGGGCTTTGCGCCACCAGACCTTCCCGCTGAACCGCTTGCCGTTCCCTACATGGTGCCTGCTGCCCTCGTCCAGCCGACACTCATCGTCAAGCATGCAGATAGCGACACGCTGCTGCAGGCGCTCGCCAGGTACGGCGCACAGCTCACCCCAGGGTGGGAAGCGGCAACCACCTGGTCAGAAGAGGGATTCGTTGATGCCCCTGCCATGCCGCCTACCGGTGAGGCACACCTGGCGGCCGATATCCTCACTGGCCTGCTCGATGGCGAGATCGTGCGAGGACCAGATGGCACGCCGCATCTCTTTACTTCGTTCGTTACGCAGGAATGGATCTCGATTGAGATTGACGAGGAGGAAAAAGAGCAGCAGCGCGAACGCGGTGTCGTGCGCCTGGAGGTCCGGCAACAGCAGGACAAGCCTATTCTCGGCGTCTTGAACCTGGCAAGCGGGTCTTCGCACTACTACCAGGGAGAGGAGGTGTTTACCTACCTGCAACCCTGGCTGGGCACCCTGGCTGCTCGTGTCATCGAGAAACGCAAACCGCTCTACCAGCTCGATCCCGCAGACTGGGAGCTGCGTGTTGTGTCCTGCATTGGTAACGACAAGCAGCTCCCCGGCGCGGCGTTTCCCGGCCTCGCCGTGGCGCAGCACCATCGCGTCGATGCCATGAGCCGGGCCATCGATGCCAAAGGCCGCAGCGCCATTCAGGGTGAACCTGGAGTGGGCAAAACGCGGATCGGTATCGCAACGGTTGCCCGGCTCGCCTATCGCTGGCGCCAGCGCAACGCACCCGAGTTTCAGCAGCAGGCGCAGCCAGGGTGGGTCAAACATCTCAGACGCGCCTGGCTTGCCAATCCAACCACACGTGCTCTCTTAGGGGTTGAGCCGATCTACGACGACCAGAGCGGGCAGGTCATCGCGTACCGGCACAGGCGCACAGACAAGATCATCGTGCCGGAGCTGCTGGGTCCCTCGGCGCTGCCGGTGCTGGTAACAACACCCAAGAAAGTCACCAAGGAGTGGGCCAACGAGATCCGGGCGGCGTGGCTGCAGGCAGAAGTGCTGTTCATCAAAGACTATCATGACGTAGCCCACTGGATGCAGCGCTGTGCTATCAGTCCCGCGCCCGCGGTGATCGGCATCTTCTCGCATTCGACCTCTAGAGCGTTTGGCCGAGTATGGCAGCCGGTCGTGCGCGAGAGAGCGCATACAAATACCGTACCAGACCTGGAGCCGGATACCGCGCTCAAGGAGGCGCTTGAACCCGTCTACGACCGGCGTGATCGGCTGGTCGCCTACCGGTTCAAAGAAACAGAACAGGTTCTCACGAAGGACGTCACCATCTCCTTCTTCTACTGCCCGGATTGTCTGGGACGCATCGAGGCGACACCCAGGGGTGTGCATACCCCGGAAAAGGCGGCTAATACACCTTCCTCCTCGGATGTCCCAAGAGAGGACGATACGGATGTGCTGGAGCCGGTCACCAGCCTCACCTGGTTTAAAAGTAAGCAACGCTGGTGTACCTGTGAGATCGACACCAGGACGGTCGAGGGAGGGATCAGGCTGTGTAAGGCTCCACTGTGGACGGATGCACGGACTGAGGCAACGCAGCAGAAATACCCCCAGGTGCCCTTTGCCGCCTGGTCTCAGGCCATGGAGGTGCTGACTACAGGTTCGACGACGGTGAAGTCAGGCGCTGCATCTGACTCGACAACGTCCACATCTACCCAGAAAACTGCTCCTGGTGTGCGACTGGTTCCATCAGCAACAGGCCCGGTCACAGTGACGCTGCCTGACCTGTTGGCGGCAGAGGGATACGAGCCGGTACGCGATGCAACTGGCGCCATCATTGCCTATCGTCACTCCATCACAGGACAGGAACTGGTGCCGGTCTACAGCCTCTGGTCCAGGCGCATTGTGGGGTATGTGGCAGCGGAGACGGGCAAGCTGGTGACCGAAACCACCCGATATGAACTGCGTATGCCGCCACCTGCGAGTTTTAGCCCGTATGAGTACCTGCATCGCTTTTACAAAGGCTGTGTGGCCCTTGCGATCATTGACGAAAGCCATAATGGGCGCGGACGCGCAACGGACATTGCGCACTCGCTCCACCTGGCCAAGCTCGCATCCCAGGCCAGGATGAATGCAAGTGGCACCCATTACGGCGGCGACCTGGACGACTTTTTCTACTACTGGTACCGTTTCAATCCTCAATTCTGGTTGCGGCTGGGCCTGGGCTGGAACGATGTCGAGAAGGCCATCTCCCGCTATGGGGTGGTCCAGGAATGGACAAAAGAGTATGAGTCGGATGCGCGCCGCGGTACTGGCCGTACCGATGTGCAGGTCAGCACCATTCCGGCACCCGGTATTTCCGCGCGCATTATCCCACCGCTGCTGGAAGACCTGTGCTACCTCACCGTGCTCGATGTTGGGGCGCACATGCCACCGCGTATCGAGATCCCGGAGGTAGTCTCCATGCGCGATCCAGCGCTCGAGGGGGTTGTCAAGGAAGCAGAGCAGGAGCGCATAGAAGACGAACGCGAACTCGTCGAGATGCAAAAAGCCCACCGCAAACTGCTCGAAGAGCAGTATGCAAGCGACGAGCGTGAGCATTTGGCGACAGAGCTTCAACAGGAAGAAGCAGAGACACAGCAGCGTGTGGCCGAGGTGCGTCATCACGAGGCCGAAGTCAAGCAGTGGGCGGCAGAGCGCAACCTCTCGCATCACTACCTCCAGATCGTGCGAAGATTGGACGACCTGGCTCGCGAGCGCAACAACGCTGCTCGCCTAGCGAAAGGCACCATTCCACGCTGGTTTGCGGCGCTGCCCTGTGAGAGCGCCTTTGAGGTCACGCAGACTGAAAAGGACGACTGGGGCGATGTGATCGGCAAGCGACTGCTTGTGCGCACGCCGGTGCTCGCCGCGGACTACCTCTACCCCCTGGAAAGACGGCTCAGAGAGATCATCCAGCAGGAGTTGTCTGAAGATCGTCGCGTCATGGTGTACATCGAGCAGAACGACATCCGTAGTATGTCAAAACGCCTGGAGTGGGTGCTCAAAGAGTACACGCCGTGGACACTGCCGAACAACGTGGAGGCGGAAGATCGACAGGAATCCATCCTGGCAGCGGTCGCGTCAGGTCGACATGTGGTGATCGTCCCCTACCGGCGCGTAAATGAAGGCCTTAACCTGCAGCGCGGGATCGACTCCATCATCTGGTTTGAAATGCCGATGAACCTCTTTATGCTCGACCAGGCCTCGCGACGCGCCTGGCGATTGGGCAAGCAAGAGGAAGTACGTATCTACTACCTGGTGTATGCAGGCACAGCAGGGCACTACAAGCTGCGCAAGCTAGGGAGTCAAAGTGGTGCTGCCGCTGCCTTTGCGGGTGAACCTGCGCGGGGTGCCTTGATCGAGCATGCCGGCGCAGACAAAACCACGCTGGCACGACTGAGCCATAGCCTGGAATCAATGGACGAGGAGGCCCCTTTCTTTGCGCAGCCAGAAGACGAGACCGAAGCGCTCAAGGCAGCCTTTGCTCGGCGCGGTGAGGAATTGCAGCAGGCACTCAAACGAGGCAGGCAGTGGATCGGCGTTGTAGACACGCTCCCTGAACGTCTGGCTGCTATCCATGCGGAATCCGCAATAGCAAGACCTGAGCCGATCATTGCTTCGCAGAACGGCAATGCAGTGGTTGAGGCAGAGATGACGGAAGGGACTACAGAAATGCCAGCCGAAGTGATTCCACTGCCTCTGGAAGAGGTAGCTGCCACGTCAATGCTCGATATGCAGCCCATTAGCGGTGAAGTGAAGACTGGCTCCTCAGTGACAGACTTCTCCATAACTACAACTGATGGAGCGGATCTGTTTCCGATCTCTGTATCGAATGCGTCGGTGAACGGAACGAACGGTGCTAATGGACACAGTGCCGGACCGACCTGGGATACCTTGCTACAGCTTCTGGAAGCAGAAAAGACCAGGAAAGAAACGCCCAGGTCGCGTAGAAAGCAGCCTGAAAAGGCAACTTCGATGACACACGGGACAAATCTCTGGGAAATCCTACAAGAAGGAGGTGAACCATGTAGAACAACGCTCAATACAACAAAGGCAGAGGAGCTGATGCCAGATGCCACTCAGGTTTCGCAGCCCGCATTGTGGTAGCTGACATGTGCTAACTCGCTCTACCCTGTCTCACATGCTCGACTGCGTGATCCTCTACGAAAGGATCATTCGGTCTTGGTTGGAGTGTACCACCAGAACTATGCAATGGCAAATGCCAGAGGCAGAAATGGTGACGGTGGATTGCAACCTACCCAGCGTAAGCGAGCGAGACAGGGTAGACCTCTGTTTGAAGGAAACAGCATACAAACGAACCTGATATGAAGGAGAATCAGATGTCTCTCAATCTTATGAAACACACATCGCAGGCGTCACAGCATGGCGCCTTGCATAACGAAGACCACTTGTTTGATGCAACCACCCCACGTGATTGCACAGAGCGTGAGATCAGTGCGCAAGATGAAGTGCTGCTCGCGTTGATGAAACGGCTCGGCATCGAGTCGCCGCTGAGCTACCAAACGCGCCATCTGCCCATTGATCGTCTTATTGTCCCCGGCGAGAATATCATTAAGACCAGCGGAGGCCAGTTCCAGACCAACATTCAGTTAGTTGGTATACTGCATGCGCCCCTCGTAGTGCTCGAGCAGGGCCAGGGGATCGACGATCCAGAGGCCACCTTCCGTGTGGTCGCGGGGCGTAGGCGTGTGGCGGGTGCCTGCCGTGCAGGACTGTCCTACATCGAATGCCGGGTCTATGACGCGCTGAGTCCCCAGATGCGAGCGCTGATCGTGCTCAGCGAAAATATGCATCGCTCCCCCGCCTGGGTAGAAGAACTGAAAGCGCTGGTGGAACTGGTTGATGAGGGCGTTGGTATGACCGATACAGAGCTGGCGAAATCTCTCGGTGTGCCGGTGACCAGGGTGCGAGAGCAGTTGAAGCTGGCGCACCTGCCACCACCACTTCTTAGCCAGATCTTTGCCGGGAAGATGAATCTGGGAACGGCCAAACAACTCGTGCGTCTGAGCAAGACACAGCAGGCATTCCTGGCGTCACTGGCGGAGATGGGAGAAGAGATCACCGCTGAAATAGTGGAGCAAATCCTGCGCAGGCAGATCAGTGCAGGTCTAGCACCTTTGCAGGAGATGCTGGTGCAGCACTGGCAGGAATCGGTGCCTGAGATCGTGCACTCCAATGGCAACCAGGCCTTGAGCCTGCGTGAAGCAGCTCGCACTGGTCAATGTGCCCAGGAGAGTGAGTTGGATACAGAGGTTCCAGCAGTGGAGATCTTGCTATCGCACCTGTTATCCACCCTGCTGGCTTTTGAACAGCAGAGCGTGAGCGGGTTCGCCAGCGCTACGGTTGCCAGCGTGCCGAGAATCGAGCGATCGGTATCCCCAAGGGCAATGATCAGCAGGGTGACGATCTCATCGCGCAGGGCTGCATCCCATAGGCGAGCCGCAGGCCGCTGCTGGCACAGGATGATCGCCTGGGCGACCAGGGCCCGGGCAATTGCCGCGCGGTAGGGACCCAGCGCCTCTGGTGCGCCCTGGAGCGCCTCCTGGTAGGGAGTCGAGTGGACCACCGAGAGGTGTGCCTCGTGGAAGACCTCGCCGATCCCCAAGTCGTTCATTTTGTCCTGTAGGGTGGGCGAGACGGTCAAGCCCTGCACCTGCTCATCCAGCATCTCCCCTGGTGAAACACTCCCAAACACAAAGTCCGTCCTGGAAGGAAGATCTGCCGTCTCACGGGTGCTGATCGCGAGCAGACGCAGCTCGTAGAGCGGGTCCTGGTACAACAGTCCCCACAGCGCTGTCTCTTCATCCTCAGCCTCGGCGGCTTCCAGACCGCGGGTGGTATCGTATAAGGGGATCGATGCGCCATGGGCGTGCAAGCGGGATCCCAGTTCCTCTCCCCAAAGGCAACGAGCGAGCTGGAGATCTGGCCTCCTGCTGAGCAATTCATGCGAAACCAACTGGAACGAGGCTTCGTAATCTGCGGTACGAACCCCGATCCCATGGACAAAGAGTACTGTGGTCAACGTCTCTCCCTCCTTTCAGAAGATCCACGAGGCTGGCAGCAGATTTGCTCTTCGATCTCTTGAGGAGCTCCTCTCTCAGTCTGCTTGCTGACTGGATGACTTCAGAAAGCATGATTGTCCCGGAAATATTATACCTCATGGGGGACAGACAACACTTCCTGCAAGAACGAGCAGGAACAGCGTTACCGAGCAGATCCCTTTTCTCATCTAGCACAAGTCAGAAAAGAAGCCTGAAGGCAAAAGAGCTCTGGATAGCACAAAGAGCTCCAACTCATGAATCGTCGTTGCTCTACCCGATATTTGGCCTGGTGGCAACCCCATCTGAGTCAACTTCCTCTAACTCATCATTACAAGAAGTCCCAGTGCTGTGCTTCCTGTACTCCGGCGCATCTGCCTGCTCGGACATCAGGAGATCCCAGGCAGGGTCTCACGTCACCGCCTGTTCTTGCGCATCAAGACTAGGAAGACTGGCTCCCTGCGCCTCGAACAACAGGAAGTGAGCCTTTTTTAGGTGTGCACAAGTAGAATGAAACTCAACCATTTCGTGACAGCCGCCACCAAATTGAGAACAAAGCCACTCCCAGACTGCTACCACTGGGCGTCTTTCATCAAGCAATAATAGCAGAGCTTATCTCAGTTTAGTTGCCTCGATGGCAAAAAGGCTCACTTCCTGCACATCAGCTCTTGATGCGCACATTGTTGACCAGCGTGAAACCCTGCCTGTTTATCACGTTAATGCTATCAATTCCTACACAGGCAACTCAACACGAGAATTAGTTCTTCTGAAACATGAGCACAGACCACTGCGGCAGACGAATACGGAACTGTCCATCGGCCTCCACACGCAGGTCGGCAAGATAGTTACCCGAGTCGGGCCTGCCACCATATTGCGGAGCCTGCGAGTTGAAAATCTCCGTCCATCGATCCCCGTGCCACCGACGTTGACCCCATAGATCGAATCGTTCCCTGGTTGTCGCTCAGGTTCACGACAATGAGGATTACATCCCCTGCATTATTCTAGCGCTGGAACGCAAGCACACGGTTTTGCGTATCAAAGTGCGGAAACATCGGCGGAATGTCTGAGCGGAGGGCGGGATGGTTCCATCGAACGGCGTTGACATCACGTAGCATCCCCCTCATCTCCCAACCAGTGGGGTCGCCCGCAATATTCCAATTGAAGCGGTGGTCACCATGGGTGTCGAGCTCTGGGTTCCAATAGCCATAGTGATAGCACTCACTGCCCATGAACAACATAGGTGTGCAGGGCATGGCAACGTTCAACGCCCACCCCAGGCGTGCCTGCGCCCGCGCATACCAATTGTTGTACCCTGTCACAGGACCTCCAATCCGCTCGATGAAGTAGCAGTTCTCTCGCAAGCCTCCACCACCGGGCTTGTCCCATTCCCACATCCGGTCATCATCATTGTAGTACCACCTGTTGAAAATCTGGTCATGGGAACCGAGTAGATACTTGATCGCGCTGTAGGCCCTTGGGAAGCCGAAGCGACCGATGAGATTCTGCAGCCCACAGATATCACCGCTCCCGATGATGCGGGCGAAGTTGTCAGCGCTCCCCATATCCCAACAGGCACCTACAGGATGGAGAGCCGCGCTTTTTCGGCCCTTGCTCGACCTGCCTCGAGGCAGGCCATAAGGGCCTGTATAGCTCATATGCTATTCATCTTCGTTCGTTTTTCCCCGTCCGGATTCGCGGGCATCACTGCCAGGATTGCTGCCACCGGTTCGTCCCAGGTTATCAGCCAGATGGTCGAGTGAAGCGGTTCCCTGGATTTTTGTGTCTCAGTTTTCAGGTCCACTGGAAAGGCAGACTTCCCTCAGCATGCTTTCGTGGTCAGGGTGAGGCTGGTAAAAGTCCCAATCGCCCCCCAGGAGTCGGCGTATTTCCTCAACCGGATAAGATCGCCAGTAGGACCCGTTTGTTTTTTTCGGACTCACATTTTGTTTGTGAATCATGCCCACATGGAAGGTCGTATCGCCTAGTACCGTCAAACGATCCCGGTGACTATTCCAGACAAAGCGTGCATCCTCACCTACATTAGTAGGTGCAAAACAATTGCTGGCCCAGAACGCCCGCCTGTAGCACAAGGTACTGCCAGATAGCCATATCTTCTGGCCATTCGGGTACATATACTGCCAGGCACGCTCGTTGACTATGTCGTAGAATAACAGTGTGTAGATACCGCACAGGTCCGTGCCTTCGCGTAAGAGCGCCCCAACCTGGTAACGCAGGCGGTGTGGAGCATGCCAATCGTCGTCGTCCCAGTGAGCTATAATAGTACCACGTGCCTGTTCACAAGCGATATTGCGCTTCACACCAAGAGTGGTCTTTTGGCTCAAACGGATGTAGCGAATATGTTGATCAGCCGGTACGAGATCGCCAACCGCGTCGATTCCATCATCAACAATAATCAGTTCTTTGTTCGCATAATCCTGGCGCAAGAAGTAGGCAATAGCCTGGGGGACGAATGCCCGACGATTATAGGTGGGCATAATGCAACTGACCAGAGGATGATTTTCACCTCCACCCTCTTCACCAGTGCTAGAGTTGGAGAAAGATGATGTAATGAGTGAAGATGGCGCGGCAGGTGAGAGCGCTATGTAGAAAGACATATCGGCTGCCGGAAGAAAGGTGCTCACGTCGACACGCTTCCAACCTGCTGGCTGGAGATAAGACCCTAAAGGGAAACGCCAGGCGTTGCTGTCGTGCCGTATGTAGACAAAGCTGTAGGCATGCGGCAATTTTTGCAGCCGCGCCCCTCGTTGGCGTGCCTGCTGGAGAAAAAAAGCATCTTCGGCAAGGGATATCGGGCGGTAGCGGGCCAGGCGTTCCCATACCCAGCGCCGATAGACCAGCGTGCCACCGTGAACATCGCCCACAAAGAGGTGGCGATGCAGTTCGGGGGTGCACGCCCACGTCTGCCAGTTTGTGAGATCAAAGAAACAGGAGGCCTCCAGTCCCGTCATGTCCGCCTTGTTTTCAAGCAGTGGCGTCACCTGGTACTGCAGGCGATGCGGCGCATACCAGTCGTCGTCATCCCAATGGGCGATGAAATCCCCGCGAGCCTGTTCGCATGCAATGTTACGCTTCGCTCCTATTGGAGTCTGCCTGGGTAGCGGTATGTATCGCACACGGGGATCAGAGGGAAGTAGGTCGAGTATCCGATCATCTCCGTCGTCCACGATAATTAATTCCCGGTGTGGGTAGTCTTGCTGCTCGAAATAGATAAGTGCCTGGTTGATAAATGCTCTTCGGTTGCACGTTGGCATAATGCAACTGATCAGTGGTATATCACTTATTGATGAAACCGGGGTCCCAGGTTGGGAACTGATACTTGAGTGTCCTTCTGACTCAACAGTTTTGGCTGGAGAAATTGACGTGGCATCCACAGGCGGTATCTTCATACTAGAGGTGTCTGCCGTGTTAATGTTGCCTTCTTTGTGTCTAGGAAGCTCCTCTAATGGCTGATCTCTGAATCCTGGTTGCAGAGCTATCTGAATCAGGTCGCGGGGCGCGAAATGTTCACAGGCTTCTCCCCGGCAGTGGACCTCGTAACTCGTCTTTTCGCCGCGCAGACGCAGGCCGCAAAAACGGTCCTGGTAGAGATGTTTGTTGGGAGTGAAGAGGCGACGAATTGTTTGGACTTGTACAGAAGGTGTTGGAGCCCGGTGGACATAAGCATCAGCTACCCAGACGCACTTGAAGCCAGCGCGAGCGGCACGGGTATTAAAGTCAATCTCCCAGCAGGGACCAGCACCATAGGCCTCGTCAAAACCGCCCAGTTGTTCAGCTACCGAACGTTTGAACAGGTAGCAGAAATCGCCAAGACTGTGTAGAGTATCCAGTGGACGCCGCTGGCCGCTGTAGCGAGTAGCAACAGTAGCAGCATATGTATCAATTTGTGCAATTGACCAGCCGACTCCTCCTGAGCCTGGTACTATCTGCTGCTCGTTCCAGGAGATGTTAGTGGATGGGCCACTCATGCCGATTGTTGGATCATCGATGGCTGCGAGCAGCCGTGTGAACCAACCCGATGTAACTATTGCACCACTCTCGAGCAGCAGGATGTAGGGAGTGGTGCATATCTCTAGCAGTTGATTCAGTGCGGCAGGTACACCAAAGGGTGCTGGTATAGCGATTTGCCGTAAAGCTTGATTATCTGAGTCGGTCGTTACATTTTGCACGCGGCTTTTTTCAGTAAGTAGCGCTATCTCGTGTGGTTCTGGTGTATGGCACGCCAGTGAAGCCAAAGTGGTTATACGAGCTGCTGGACCGGCAAGGTCAGGGATGCCAATCGTGACAAGCGATTCCATCAGGCAACTCCTTCTACAAACGGATTACATTCCCGTTGTCCTGAACAACCCGGCGGCGGTTCTCGATCACTGCCAGCCCAAGTTGATCGTCCTCGCACACTCCCTCCTCAGCTGTCCAGAGGCGCACAACACCATAACCTGCCGCATCTATGCGTTGGAGTGCTCGCTCAACTGTGCCATAGACATAACGCACATCATGGATGAGAATCAGCCCTCCCGGACAAACAAGTTGTGCGGCAATCTGAAACTCGTCCCAGACATGTTCTTCAGTATGGATGGAGTCAAGAAACGCGGCCTCATAGTGTTCTCCTGCTTGCGAAGCCGCTGTCATACCTTCGAGTGAGCCAATGGTGCGCGACTCAATACAGGCTCTCATATGTTCAGGGAGGGCAGCCCATAGTTCTGTTCGCTCAGGATAAGTGTAGGGATCAAAGGTGACAACGCGACCATCGATACGGTGAGCAACAGCAGAGGCGAGACATGCCGCAGAGACACCGCGTGCTGTGCCTGTTTCTAGAACACGCACACAGCCATTAGAGCGGATGAGATAGTGCAAAAGTGCCAGCAGTGGAAGAGTGGCTGGATCGCGCACTTGAGCCGTGCGAGCATCGGTTGTCCCGTAGAATGACCAGGCCAGGGCGGTTAAACCATACCGACCGACCCAGGCATGCAGTGTTGTCAAAAATGCTGCGTAGCCGTCGCCATCACCTCTTCCCACCAGTGGATCGTGTACACGAGCGAAGATATTCCGCCACTCGGGATATTTACGACGTCCAGCACCGCCGAAGTGTAGGACTCGAACAGATCGTCCATGCCATGTTGCCTGCATACGTCCGCCTACATAGGAGATCCGCGCATCCTGTACATGGAGTTGCAAATTATAGGCAGCATCTAATTCGATGCCGCATCGCAGCCGAGCCAGTGCCAGATTGAAGACGAACTGGTTGCGCCACCAGATGTCGCGCCGCTGGTCTATCCATTCAGTAGCATACGGCATGGATCGGATGACTCCATCAAGTGCCAACAAAGCCGCTCGACTACCTGCGAAGAGTCCGTCGTTCACCACAAATGCGTACGTAGCTTCGCCTTCGGGTGTTCCTACAAGTCGCTGTATATCCGCGCTCTGACCGCCATAAGCTGTACTAAGTATATGCTCAAGATTTCTAAAGCCCTGACCGTTGCCTTCACGACAGGCCAGAATACTCCCCCCTGGGCAAGCTTCGATTGCGGCGAAGACGGGATTCAGATTGTCCAGCACTAGCATATCAGCATCGAGGCAGAGGAATTGTTCTGCATCGACCACTCGTGCTACAGAGTAGAGCAATGCCTTACTGGTTGGATTAATGCGTGCGCGGGGTTGACATCGAATAAGCGTAGCGCAATATTTGGCAGCTACTTTTTCACACGCCGCATTAGCATCGATGGCAAAGACCAGCAGCAGGGCATCCTGGCACCCACCGTTGGCGTAAAGTGAGCCAAGCAAATCGTCCAGGAGGCCCTCGAATCCAGGAGAGACGACAGTGGCGATACAGCGTTCTGCGATTGGCGATGGATTTGGCAATGTAATCTCAGCCCGGCTCAGACAATCGAGCAGTGTATTTACTGGCGCATCGACTGGTAGCTCATCCACTTGAGGATCGAGCCAGACGGCATGGCAATACTCCCAGCGGCTGGTTCTGACCACCAACTCAAGGATCTGAGCGCCGGAGATATTCGCTTGCAGCGTACGAGGAGATGAGCCCGCTATAACGTGGGTAGCTGCGGCAACCTGACGCCCATCGGCAAACACCGCGAAGTCAGCATGTGAGGCACCAGGTGGCACGTCATCATTGACTGCAACTTGGCAACAGAAGCGAGAGAAACGTCTGCCCAAATTGAAGAGTAAGCGTGCCGGTGGATGTGTGCTGAAGGCATGTTTATAGTGCTGCCGCTTGACCTGTACGGTTTTGCCCTCGTATCCAAGGTGACCGTGCATGCCGAGTTGCCCATAGCCGACGTCAACTCGTAGCGGTGATAAGGTGTCGAGGTACATATCTGAGCATCTGACTCCTTCCTGCTCCGTTATAGACCAGCGTTATGAAATGCGTCTATTTTCAGACCAGACGTGTCACCTACATCCAGAAACACCGCCAGCTTCCCAAGCGGGGGTACCATGTATCGGAGATCAACGGCGATTGGACCCTTATCTTTGCTCAGGAAGGAGATCACGGCCAGCAACGTATAGTGATGCTTTACACCGTGCGGTGACAACGCTTCTGGATGGCCTGATGGGTCTTGAGGCCATAAGACATCACCAATGATAGTACGCGCTGGAATGAGCCAGTAGTCACCGGTACGATATGAATTCTTTGTGAGTCCCCCACCCGAATGGGACTCAATAGTTCCCTCACCTGGCTGGAACTGAATCTGGACGCCATCCTCCAGAGTGAGCCAGCTATCCTCTGTTATGCCCTCGTTGATTGGGATGGTGCCATCCTTCAGCAATTTCGGTTCGCCTCCCTTCTTCCCGGTTCCTGCCCTTTGATCCCAGCGGCGCAGCAGGGGATGTTTCTTCGGATCTTGTCCGACGGGAACTGGCAATGGACCGCCTGATGTATTTCTCAAGGTCACCAGCACATTCAGCGGATTCGTCTTATCTACCTCTATCTTCTCCACCTGCAATAGTGGGTTTACGGGGCCCTGTAACGGCGTGGTGGAACCAGGGCCCTGCAATGTGGCGACCTGGAGGATATAGTCATCATCAATAATCTCTACCCAATCGTTTAGCTCTAAAGAGAGAGAACTGTCACGACCGAGATTCCCCAGGGTGACGGTGTTACCGCCCAGGTCCACAATCGGAAAGACGACGGAGCCGTTTTCACGCGACCATTTGAAGGTCGCTGTCTCCTGAGTGCCTCCTGTATGGATCTCCACACGGTAGAGCTGATTTTCATCACCGCGAAATTGCGAATCGGGAGGAGTAATACATGGCTCGGTATCACCTTCAGATGGAGCCCTGCCACGGGCTTTGAGTGCGCCCCGGTGCGCTGGCTGGAACGCCTCTATGAGGTCAGCAGTCGAGCCTTCGACGAAGTTTATCCTCAGAAGTCCATTCCCGGCATCCCTACCACTGTTGCCAAACCTATCAAAAGTATCTTGAGGGATAGGAGGAACAGTAGAAGAGGTCTTCACCTGCCACACCACTTCAGCACGGGTCGCCGTATCTGGCCCGTTCTCACCCAGTGCGACCTCGCGAATATCAGGGTCTTCAAGGAAGGTAACCTGGCGTTCCCAGACATCCAGGTAGACCCAGTACCGATCGGCCCCGAGTTGATCTGGCTTCGGTTCCTGACCCATATAAGTGAGTGGTTGTTTATCCTCATGGTCGTTCACACAGAGAATACCATCCACATAGTAATGCCCTTTTGCAATCGAAAAGTCAGGAGGACTGGTCTGGAGTTGCTTTATCTTGAAGCTATTGGGGTTGATATCGGTGATCTTACCACTATTATTGTTGGCCTGGGGATCAATCACAAAATCGAACATCCCCCAATGTGGGCCAACCAGGTCCGTGATCAGCCTCCGCAGCGTATACAGTAAGAGATCCGTCTGCTCGTTCCAATCGGCATCGAGTTGCACCCGCCCCTGCTGCATAAGTACTCGGGAGAACTGACGGAGTCTGAGTGGGTCAAAGGCAAAGCTATCGCGGGTGAAATCGCCCTTAAAATCGCCGTCCATGTATTCCTCCTAACTGGCATAGATGATCCCTGTTTCCATTCCGGCAGGGGTAAATTCGTCGAGGCGGGCGCGTAGATTCGCGGCTCGCTGGGGTTGAAAGAGATCGTGGAAGACGCCCATCTCCGACTCGTCGTCTGCACCTCGTTTGATCTCCTCGGCGCAGTCATTGGCAAGCTGGCAATAGGTGGGTTTGCCATAGCGCGTACTGTTGAACAGCGGTCGCACGCGGTCACTCTCACGTTGCTTCTCATCTTTTATCTCTTGCTTTTCCTCATCAGTCTCCACCGCCGTTCTTTTCTCTTCATCCACAACCCGCTCCACCAGGTCCGGCTGACAGCTGTAGCGACGAGGCGTGCGGGAACCGTCCAGGACGTAGCAGAAGCGCATACAACCGGTTTGTGTACGAGCAACCTTGACCAGATCATCGAAGATGCAGTTTTCTGCCAGCTCAATCGCATGTACCTGAATCTTCCCCAGGACGGTGCTACGTAGAATCGTAAAATTGGCATATGCCTTCGGTTTTCGCCGGTCCGATGAACTCAGCGCCTCTTCATTGTTCGCTGCGTCTAGAATGCTATCGCTGATCTTCATCGAAATGGGTTCCAACCGGGTCTCACTGACATTGACCTGAATAGAACCAAGGATACTATGCTCGATAGTGACGAGAGCCTCCGTATCAGACAGCTTCAGACTTGGCTGGTCCGCGTTCTTGGGCTCACAATCAACGTCCAGGTCCCAGCCGGGGACCAATGTACAGTGGCGAATCGTCACCTCGGCAAGTCCGCCTGTGATCTCCACACCCCAGCCAAAGATGAGCAAACCATCCAGGACCAGATGGCTTCCAGCTGCGCCTGTTATTCCCTGTACCCCCAGAGCACCGGTGCGATCTGGTTGTAGTTCGGTGAGATCAATCACGGGCCGTTTGCGGTTGGCTGCGCGAATTTGCAGGGTCTCCTTCTTATCCAGGGAGATATCTAGTTGTTCCTCGGTGTAAACTCCACTGTCAGTAATCTCGATCACTGCATTGCGCCGCTCCGGGTTCTCTGGATCTAATGGTGGATGGGCTTCCTTCCACTTCTTCCAGGCTTCCAGCGCGTCCTCGATGCTATTGAAGTCTCCCTCCTGCTTGCTCACGCGAAAGAGATGGTATTTCCCGGCTGGCGAGAATAGAGGTTGATTGTACTCACCACCACCGATATCGTCACTGAATGCATAATGGTAGAGTACTCTCAGACCCCCCCTGGGCGCATGATTTGGCGCAAAAGCGATACGGCCTAACTCTGGGTCAACAGCCACCTGGTCGCCAGCAGGTTGATAGTGCCAATCGGTCAGGTCGGCTGCTACAATGCGTTCCAGGTTCACCGGTTCCCAGAGAACTTGCCTTGGCTGCTCTTCTGACTGCTGAGAGACTTGCGACTGTTGAAGGCGGCCAGTCCAAATAAACAGGCTCTTATCTTTACCGTAATAGTCTGCAAGGTGCTTTTCGAAGCGCCGTCGTCGGATAGGTATGGGAAAATTCAGTTCGTTGGTCGCCAGTTGTGTCTCTGCTTTCTGCTCCCGTTTGGTATAGAGGGGGCTATCATTCCCCAGAATACTAAAGGTGAAGGCCCCTGGACCGTGCTCTCTCTTATGGCGGGCTCGCGTTTTTGTGACCGAATAGACCTTGAGTCGCCAGATGAAGAGGCCAACACTGGGGATGTTATAGCGTCCCTGCGTTCGATGCGAGGCTATGCTTCGCACCTCCACCGTGTGGGCCAACTCATCGAAAGGACCATCCAGGCGCTCCAGCGCATCTCCATCGCGCAAATCCACCGTTCGACCACGCTTCAGGTGAAGCGCGTTGATGTTCTGGAACCAGCCGAGCAGGGTATAGAACTCAACCGCCCGCGCAGGCCAACCCGCCACATCACTGGCAAGCTCTTCCAGTAGCGATAGGGTTCCCTTGCGCCTGCGATCCCGAATGGTGTTAGCCACATCGCGACGTGGTATCAGAATCGTATTGCGCAGTCGCTCCTCGGCAGTTGCCACGCCGTCAGGCTCTCCTGCTTCGTGGACAACCTGGTAACCAATCAGGTCAGCAATGTAGGGTACCACCCAGTCCTGGCAGGTCTCAATGAACCAGTTGTTGTACAGTTGAGCAATATCGGCCTCGACGACAATCACCTGCTCAGTGATCACACGCAGCAGTGCCTGGAGTGGGAAACCCTGATCTACATCCCGCTGGCGGTAGACCGTCGGCAAGAGTTTATACAGTCGGTCAAGGTCTTTATCTACTGAATTGAGTAAGCTCATTGAGGTATCTCCGTAAGAATAAGCGTGTCGGGCACATCCGGGCTTAGAAAGGCCAGTTGAGCCGGGAGAATACGTTTGGCAGGGTCAGTCGCATTCGGGTCAACGCGAGCCAGTTTCACGTCAATAAAAGAGAAAAGGCCCAGTCCGAGGCTACCAATAAGCCTGGAAGACTCAGTTGATGTACCTTCGTCCATCATAGGAGGACTGGAATCTGGTGGGCTAGACTCGACAGGCGAAGGCGTATCCAGAGCCTTCAATACTCTTTCTTCATCCACCGCATCCATAATCTCCAGCTCCACATACTCAACACCGGGAACCGCCTGGATGACGCTGAACACTTCGCTCTTAAACACCGACTGGCCCAGTTCACGTCGCTCGAAGCTGAAGAAGTCCAGCAAGGCAGCGCGAATCTTTGGCTCGACAAACTCCAATGCGTAGTCCGGTAGCAGGCGCACTTTGGCGCTGATAACGATAAACATCACCTCACACAAATCCACCTGCAGAGGTAGGTTGGGATCGCCCAACTGTTGCAGGGCCTGGACAAGATTCAGGTACAGGTCAGAATTTTTGTCTATCGGGATATTATCGGCACCTACAATACTGAGATGGACAAGTTGGCGACGCCCGTTCGAGAGACGGGCAGCACTCGCTTTGCCGATGCCAGCATAGGTGCGCGCAAAATCCTCATAGTCTTCCACCGAAACCAGGCGATCCAGCGCTAGCAGCGCCAGTGGCACATTGCGACGTGCCGAGTCGCGGCTCTCCCTGTCTGCCCCCCCCGAAGCTCTCTGAGGGTTGACAACCGACTTCACACCCAACGGTTTCGTTGCCAGGAGAGTGATCTGCCCTGCTCTGACGTTGCCAGGTTTGCCGATGCCTGTCCGATAAACGGCCTTGACGTTCTCGACGCCCGTCGGCAGGCGGGTACCGTACTGACCATTGCCGAAAATGGCCGTGGTTTTGCTGGCATCATCTGTCTCTGTCGTATAGCTGCGATCGGTTGGGCCCAGGTCGGCCAGAGAGTCGGCCTCGTGCCAGAGAATATCGTTGACGCGCACCTGCAGGGTACTCTCAGCTCCGGCTGGAGTAGGTGCGGCAAGGTAGGTAAGTGGCGACTGATGCAAGGTGAACCGTTGCAGTGCCTTGCTGCCATCCCCACTGCCAAGGGTCTCGGTACGCGTCTCGCCATGAGTGGCACGCACAACATTGCCGTAGATGGTCACGGTGTCACGCTTGTAAGTATACGCCAGCTTCTCGGCAAGGTGGAGGAAGGTATGCGTCTTATCGCCAGGGAGGTCTATATCCCGAAACCCACCCGTAGCATCCGGAATCTTCTGCACACCCTGCGTAACACTGGCCAGCATAACCAGCTCACTTGCCTTGACACCGGGTACAGGAGTCTCTCCATCCGGTTGGAGGAGATCGGTTCGCTCACCTGATAGAATAAGCCTGCGACCCGGCTTCAGACCATCGTAGAGCCTGTCCAGTTCTATCTTATCAGTCCCCGCCTTCACGGGTCCGTCTACACCGCTCCCAGCAACATCCATGCTCTCAGCCATCCCCAGGCTCATTGCGGCTGAAGCGGTCCGTCCTGTGGGAACAGCAGTATCTGCGATATCTTCGTCGATAGGTTCTTCGGCCTGTTCTATTTTTTCACTCTGCGCATAGACGGTAATACCCCTGATATCTGACAGCAAGCGATCAGTAGCCTCTAGCCAATCCTGATCCAGCGTCAGTTGTGACACTCTGCCTGTGAGACCATAGGCTGCGATTGAGACTGTCTGCACCCGTTTTACACGGCTGAAAATGTTCTTGTCAGGCCGCTCAACCACCACCCAGCTTTCCGGCGTGATCTTATCATACTGATTATCCAGAGCCACTCTGTTTGAATCGATAACTCCCTGCTCTGAGACAGAGATGGAGGCATCCTGATAAGTAATACCTACCTTGCGTTGTTCAGTATCCTTATGCTGCACATTAGGACTCTTGGAAACCACGGTCTCGTCGCCTGAGTCAATCTGCACGCCAAGATCCGACCCTTCAGAAATGAGACGAATCGTGTGATTGAAATTTCCTAGTGGGAAGGTGAACGTCATCCCTGTAGCACTTATATCAATATTGAGAGTAAAGGGATTGCTTTGCGAAGCAGTAGGTGCAGTCTGATTGAGCACAAAGTCTTGCGAACCTGGTATGAGGTCTTGAATATTAGCATTCGCCCAAGTAATACCGTTCCAGGTGATAGTTACACTCGCACTGGCGGGGATGTTTCCTCCAAAGGTGGGGCCAGTGGTTCCTCCAGGGGCAACAGTTACGACACCAGGACCAGTGACGGGGAGAGAGAGAGTAAGTCCAATGTCGATACTTACTGCGTTCACAAGAGACCACTCATCGAAATCCCCAGTGAACCTCCCATCAGGACTGAACCTCGGTCGGAGCGGTGCATTATGCCCGAAAGGAGCTGCCTTCACCCGTAGTGCCTGAACGCTCTTCAGTGGTAGTGATGAAGGTGATGTGACCTGGGCATTGGCAACAGCACTATATAGCGTTGGTTGCAACGCGGGACTGAGATTCACCAGTAACTGCTGTTGAATATCCGACTGTTGGTCGAAGATAGCAGCAGCACTGCGTGGGAGCTGCTGCGAGTTGCGTGGTTGCAGAGAAGGCGGAATCTCCAGCTTCCCAACGATATCGCTGAAACGCACCTTTCCATTGCCATTAGCTGCTGCCAGATGAGAACGTGTCGAAAGCAACGCCATCGACCTAGGCAGGGATGACCCCGACCGGGTAGGGGGTGAATCAACCTTCACTTTGGTACGGTTCTCCGCCGCTTGTGGTTCAACAGAAATGATTTTGTGGAACGCGAACTCCGTGAAGAGGTCACCAAACATGAGCGCAACTTCCGCCGGGGAGTTATCAAAGATGAAGAGGAGAGAGTCACCGGCCTTCAGGCCCGTTGCTGTCCCTTGGAGATATATGGTATCCGTATCAATCTTGCCCTCATCCCCTGGTGGAGAAATCGGAACCAGGCTGATAAACTGTGGACGGGTCAACCGGGGCTTGAGCGTATTCCAGGCGAAGCGGGCCTCCAACGGCTCGGCAGTCTCAAAGGATTGAGGGAGTTCGCCGGGGTCAGGCACACTCTGAGCACGATTGCCCGGAAGGATGGTCACATCGTGATCCTTCTCCAGGGTATAAGCCAGAAAGACGCTCGCGGCGACACCAGGACGCAGCGTATAGCCCACCAGCCGGGCCAGTTCCAGGATGGAACGACGTTCGGTGGCGGTATGCAGGTAGCCCTCGTTGGCGATGCGCTCCTGGTAAAAAGTGAGTACATCGGCCACCGTCGCCCAGGCATCCAGGAGGGCAATGGCTGGGTCGTCCGTTGTACGTGTGGTCAAACCTTGCAATGGGTAGATCAGCACATTCGGGTCGTCAAACTCAGAGAGGGGAATCCCCAGGTCTTTGCGCTGAATGCCCAGGTTTGACAGGTCTGCCAGCATCGTCTCCAGGAAGCTGGCATGCGTACCAACGCGATAAACCAGCATATCGAGGCTGGGGCGATTGATAATCGCTATCGGTGTCAGTCGTTCGATGCCTTCACAGCAGCCACAGGTTTCGTTCATCGTCCACCTCCCATTTTGAACTCAATTTTGCCGTGCTCAGGAAAACTGGGATCGTTGTCCAGTTGAGCGATTTCCATAGGGCCAATGGACAGAAACTCTCGTTTCAGTTCACCTTTAATTGGATCGAAGCGGCGTTGTAATCTGGTTACTTCCACGCTCTGCACCCCTGGTACCGCCTGTGCAATAGCTACCAGCTTGCTCACAGCAATCCCTTGACCAAAGGTCAGATTATCTGGATGGAAGAAGCCGCGCTGCCCATTCGGCAATACCCGGTTACTGAATGCATCGAGCAGGGCAGCTTTAACATGACCACGAAGGAAGTGCGGTTGGACACAGATGGTCATGGCAATCTCCAACGGGACGTAGCGAGCAGATACCACCTTCAGGTCGTGACCGATGCGGCGGAATTGCTCCAAATAGGCTGTTATCTCATCCAGCAATGCCTGGTCCGCCTCCTCGCTTCCCAATGGATCAATTGCTACCAACACTTCATACCAACTGCCTGTCCAGCGCAGTGTTGCCGCTGCCCGTTGTACCTTGGGATTACGCTCAGCTAAACGGGCATAATCCTCAGCAGTAATCGCTCGCTGTATGTTCTTGCTGGATCGGAAGGCGTGCGGCGCAAACAACTTCACCTCGGCCAGAGGCTCTGGAAGCGTTCCACCGACGGCAGCGAACGGGTTGCGCGGTTGCAACGTTGCACCGAAGACTGGATCCTTGAAGACGGCAAGAGAGATTGCTTCAGCACCCACATTGCCGAGTGGGCCGTTCCCTACCCGATAGGTAGCATGAAATTTCGTTCCGACCTCAGGCATGCGCCCTAATTCACCATCACCGAAGCGCAGATGTGCAAAACCATCGTTATCCATCTCGACCACAAAGTGGTAGTCATCGCTCTGGCTCTTCAGTAGATCACGCTGAACAATCCATTCAATATCTTTGCTTGTACTCTGCGCAGTGCCATCAGCCTCGACCTCGGTCTCCTCATCCTCGTCTTCGTTCTCATCCTTATCCTCGGCTGGACCATGCAAGGTAGCTCCGTTGTCTGGTGGAGTACCTGTCAGCTTTATCCAGGGAACCGCCTTGCGCGGGTCCAGGAGCAACAGGCGTTTGGCTGATGTCAGGGATACCGGTTTGCCTGGATCAGGAATTGCAGGATGGAAGAACGGTGCATCCCCAGCGAGAAGTTCATAGAAGGTCAGTGGGGCTTTCTGCAAAATCGGGCGGAACACACTGGCTCTCGTCTGGGTATCCGCTACCTCGCCCTCACCCTCACATGTAGGAACCGTTGGTTCTTCTTGAACACTGTCCAAATCCCCATCCTTTACGGTCTCATCCTTTATAGTTTTACCGTAGTCCACCAGAATGACATTGCCATGGGCGATGGTGATGTCCTCAAGCAGTTGACACTCATGTCTCACTACAGAGTCAGGTGGCGAACCCGGCGGAACCTTTCCAGGCCCGATAGCAGAGAGGCAGAGTGGAAAAAGCAATGCATCCTCCACGCCCCATTCGATTTCGACAATCGGAACATCGTAGAGGGTATCCTCTCCCGGCTCCACCCTGGTCAGGCGCACAGCATGACGATGCGCCGGGTTAGCATCTTCCTTCACGCCCGTCTTTGGACCAAACACTTCTTCAAAAATGAGCACATCCCCAACCTGCAGGTGCAATGCGCGTGCTGGCGGTGATGACGAAGACACCCACGCATCTCTTAGCGTGGCTGTTGTCGTACCCTGTGGTAGGCAGCATTCCTTGTCGCCCCACGTGTAGAACGGTATTTCGTTGTGTGCCTCATAGAGTGTGATCTCCTCACTGTTTGCTAGGAATAGTGGCTCAAACACTTCATAATCGCTTGAGGGTAGCTTTTGCACCTCAACATCAGTAAGCACTGTGTTGCTGACCGAAAGAGCACCGTTATGGCCGGTAATAAAGTAGGCATCTTTTGGAAGTTGGAGATCGGGCTTGCCTGTCATCTCTACAAAGAGCCAGGTGCGAGCATTACACCCCTCGTGCATCGGGTAGTCAACCAGGCGGACGTGACGATGGACTGAGATGCGCTGGTGAGCCGTCTCCAGGTAGGCCTCGGTTGCTACTGCATCCTGGTAGTAGCTGAGATAATCGCCGGCATACGCCAGAATCTCTACCAGCGTGATACCAATATCTGGTATATGCCGCTCCTTCCAATCCGGCATGATGAGGGCCAGCCGATCCAGGATAAGCTGCCGGAAGCTGGCATAGTCCTTCGCAAGATAGTCGATCTCCGGCTCAACCAGAATTGGTGGTGGACAGGTATCTTCAGGTTTACAATCAAGGTCGCTGGGGCAGTTCGCCTTGAAGGAGAAATCTATACAGTTGTAGCGCTGGTCGAAGCCATGCTCATCCGTCTCAACCAGGCAGAGCGTGTAGGTGGAGAAATCTCCGGCCTTGTCAACGGTAACCTCCAGACAATCCGCCAGGTCGGGATCATCAGGATCGCATAATTGGACCTCTTTGACCTGGATGTTGCGAATGCGCCGTCCCCCGTCAATATGCACATTGTTCTTTGTGATATTTTCGGGCGCTTTGTCCAGAAGATGCACATGTAGTTTGCGCTGGTCGCTTTCATCGACTTCTATATAGTCGATACCGTTCAGATCAGGCTTGTCATCAGGCCCTCGATGATCTTTTATAGCATGGCGTCGCTTCGTCTTGTCATCACATATCTCAGAAGTCTTTATCATTTCTACACCGTCCGCGTAAATTGCGCTACTTGCTGCTGATTGCTGCGACGCACCACGTATTTTATAAGAATGCTTAAGGTCGAATCCTCACTGGTCACTTCCAGCGCCTGCAGCTCGATCAGATCGCCCAACCAGCGCTGCAAGTTTCCCTGCAACGTGAATTTCACCGCAGCCGCCACTTCAGGACTATTGGGGCCAAAGATCAACTGTTGCAGACCACTGCCGAAATCAGGTCGATTCACCCGCTCACCAGGATTGGTGAAGAGCAGTTGCTCGATCATGTCCCGGATGTGGTCATCATCGCTGGTAGAAGCCGTACGACCACGGCTATCAAAGTGGAACGGAAAATCAATATTCATCACTCACGTCCCCTTTACTCGCGTCTGAGTGCTTGTCACAGAAGGTGGCCCCTGCGGAACCTGATCTGCGGCTAAACAAAGCCCTGTACTGTTTTTGAGTACTACCGGCTGCCCCTTGACGAACACTCGGCTAGCGGGCCGAACCCACTGCACTTTGACACATGGATGAGGACCAGCTTGTGTAGTGAAAGTACATGTTCCGGCTATAACCATATAGGTATCACCAATAGTAGCCACTGCCTCCCCACTTACCTTCACCTTTGTATTGCTAGAAATGATCGATATCTGACCCTTGTGAGGGCAACTGGCTATCGCATCAACGTGCACCAGGTAATCCGCCATCACGTCACCTCCAATGCGCCATCGTTGACTGAGACACTACTCGACGAGAGCGTAATCTTCTGTTGCCCATTGCTGATCTCAATTCCATTTGTATCCATCACAATCTTCAAGTTCTTTGTGGTCTTGATGGTAATGCTGCTGTCGCTGTCAGAATCGTTGATTGTAATCGTTGCTATACTGGTCTTGAGTAACTTAATATCAGGGCCACTTGCTTCTGTTGGGACCGTGCTTTGTGATAGCCAGAAACAGCCAGTCCAGATGGGATAATCCGGCTCGCCATGCTCAAACTCCACCCACACAAAGGCGTCCTTGGGCGGGATGAGGTAGAGTCCCACGCCATCTCCTGCATAGGGGGTAGCGGGCAGTGCCCAGCCGCTCTCCTGGTCACCGAGCACATCCTGCACCTTGACCCGCACCCGACCCAACCCATTCGGGTCGTCGTTATCGGTCACTTTACCTCGATATTTGCCATAAAATGGGGGACCAGCCCCATCCATGTCATTCATCCCGTTCATCGTTTCTCCGTAAAGGTCCGCTTTACCCTACCCCTTTGTATTGCTTCCTAAAACAGTGATGGTACGATAGACGTACCCGTCGCACCTCGTCCATCGCGAGTCAGAGTGAAACGTTGCTTATAGTCGCCCGTCGGCAGCCGCGTAATTTCATGTACCACCTGTTGGACATAATAAGTGCCATTGTAACTCTGCCCAGCACCACGCACATCTACCAACCGACGCGCCCGCAGGGCACGCCCATAGCGCACAGCGTCCACCTCCCCGGTCGCCTGGATCACATCAGACGTTTCGCTGGAGCTTGTGAACAACTTCAACAGGGCCTGGGCCAAACTGAGATTGGCCGTGTCACGCGAGAATGTTTTGCGCAGTGGCTTGGTCGGGCTACTCGTTAGCGAGGGCAGAAACGCACTGAGAGCGGGAAGCTGGATCTCCAGCTTGGTAAAGGGGTCGATGATGCTCACCTCTGCCTCAGACGGCCCCAATGCATTGAAGTGAAAGTTGATCGGCGTATCCACATTCGTCTGCGGCCCCATATTCATTGACAGTGCTGGTTGCGGCTGCCCCTCCCGCTTCTCCGGCCCCCAATACGCGGTATTGAGACCTGGGACACCCGTCGGCTCGACAAAAAAGACGAAGCCGTTGCGCCGGGCCAGGTGTCGGATATAATTCAGGTTATTGCCCTGCTGCGTCGGAATGCGTTCCTTGTCGCTGGGCGTATCATTCGTCTCCTTGACATCGGGTATAAAGCCGGCATCCGCGAGGATTTTCTTCACAATGTCAGAATCTTTTTGATGGGGATACGTGTTGTTCTGATCCTCAAAGCTGAGCTTCACACTGATGTCCTCACCCGTTACATGCAACTGCGAACGCCCAGGCTCATTGCTCGGTATCACCTGGTGGTCGGTGATGATGCCATCAATCAATACCTGAGGGAGACCGCCGAAGACCACCACAATGATGACGCGATTGGGTACTTCCAGAACGCCGCTACGCAGCAGACCATATTCCAGCAGCGAGTCTCTGCCAAGATTGAAGGTCATCTGAAAAGCGTCCCGCTGCCGATCATTATTAGTCACTTGCAGGCTGACCAGCGCATCTACCACCTCATAGGGAGCAGGCAGCGGCACATCTGGCTGGCCGAGCAAGAGTTGCAGGCGAATGCCGAGCATACCAACGAGGTCGGGCATGGCTTAACCTCCCTGTGGCAACGGAATAATCAGACGGTGACCGATTTCAGATTCAGCCGTGAGGTCGTCCGGCCGCATGGCATTGTTAGCATCGCACACCAACCAGAACTGCTCCGGGTCGCCCAGGTAGTGGGCAGTCACATTATCGAGACGATCCCCCTGATTGATGATATGCTCTGCCAATACAACCGCCTTCGTACCATCTGGCAGGAAGCGGCGGCGCAGATAGGACACCGTCCGTCCATCGGGCAGGTCAAACGTAGCAATCTCGATGTTGTGATAACGACTGGTGACAGGAAACATGACACACCTACCTCTACTACTAAGGCAACTTAAACGGCAACGGTATACCTAAATTCGGAACGACACTGCCCACGTTCTGTGTCGCCAGAGTCTCCTTGGCAATTTGATGGGCCAGGAAGAGAAAGTAGCCTGGGTTGGAGATCTGCAGATCGTTGTAACTGAGCACGTACAAACTCAGGTCGACCCTGGCCTGAATGGGATTCAGGTTCGGATCAAACGCCTCCTCAGTAATGCTAAAGCCGGTCAGGCGCACAGGCAAGACACGCTGCGGCCCCCAAACGAAGATCGTCAGTGGTGCCTGCGGTGCGATAATTTCCGTGTTACCGAGCAGAGCCAGGGTTGTATTGGTAATCACCACGGCGCTCTTGGGGTAGAGCAGCATCTCCAATGCGGAGAGGGCCGGGTAGACAGTTGGAGTCACGTCTGGCTGATCAGCAGCATTGAACTCGACGTTCAGCGTGATCGTCTCCGTGGGTGGACCGGCCAGTCGCAACGCCTCCGTCTTGTCTCCCCCATCCTGGCGGCCCGTGGTACGAGCATCCACGCGGCGCGTCATGGTCTCCGGGTTGTACTGGAAGACGATGAGGCTTGCCAGCGGGTTGAATATGTCTATTCCGATGAGCGCGCCTTTGATCAGGCGCGGGGATGCGGGAAAGGTGGTCATGGGTTATGTCCTTTCCTGAATTTCTCTTCCCGATTCTTTGCCGATGTCCTCGACAGCAGGCTCGTAGCTCCCAATTTCATGGTTGTATTTCCTATCTTAGGGTTCTATATAAGGTGGCACCCATGGTTTCGTGCGCGACCCCATACACGGATTCCAACGGCTAATACTCCACGTCACAAATTCTGGGCTGAAGGGCTCGTCGCACATAGGGAAAAAGTGTTTGAAGTCAATGAAAGAGTTTTGGCAACCGCACTCCCTATAACACTGGACGTGATGTTCCCAGATTGTGCGGCACCGACTCACACCTTCCGCGGGTGGCAACTGCACCTGACTGGCTTTGGGACGTCCTTCCCGCTTCATCTGTTCAATAAAGCTTGTGAGTTTCGGTTGCAGGCAGTGACGTACACAGTTATTATGTACTTCGTCTGGAGTGCCGATACAGGCCGAGCTAGCATTCCCTTGATAGAAGGAACCCAGATAGTCTTCTACTTCAGGCATCCGGTACCGAGCACAATTTGAAGCTGTAGGTTTATAATCGGAATGAGGTACTTGTGGCTTGTCAGGTTTAGATGGTTGGTCAGCTGGAGCACATTGTACTGATGAATGTGTTGGAGTAACTGCTGCTGTAGACAAACCCCCCCCAGATATCACAACATCAGTAATTCGCTTAGCCTCCCGTTCACCTGGGTCTCCAGAGTCACTCATTGTCAGCTTTTGCTGCAAATGCTCACCAGTTCCTGCTCCTTGCTGCTGCATCACATGTGTCAACTCATGCGCTACCAATCTTCTCCCCTCACTCGTCGTCGGCGCATACTGTCCCGTGCCAAACACTACATCCCTTTCCACTGTATATGCTAACGCATTCACCGCCCGTGCTGACTCCGCTGCGTGAGCATCCGTATGCACCCGCACTTGGCTGAAATCATGCCCAAAGCGAGGCTCCATAAACGCTCGTGTCCCAGCATCCAGCGGCTGTCCCCGCGAACTCAACACATCATGCACAATCGGCGGCACAGCATTCGCAGGCGCGGGGCTGACAGCAGCAAGCTGTATCATGCCCTCACGCTTCTGGCGGCATTCGGCGCATTCGCCTCCTGCAATAGTATGCTGACCACAGGCACATTTGCGTTGCAGGAGTCCAGTTTGCACTGGTGTGAAGGATGGCTGCGGTGCAGCTTTTGTTTGAATTTGTAATTGTGCATTCATATTAGTTATCTAGTTTTACCCACCGAGGTATTTATCCTCACCAGTTTGAGCTATCAATGGCATCTGAAGCCAGCTGGTGAGTTAAAACCATTTAACAGCGCGACAAATTGCGCATAGCAATGTGCATTGTGAACATCTGGACTCCCCCAGTCTTCAATGAAGCCAAAGTTGATATGGAATACTTCGTGAGCCAGGATACGCCCCCGTTGGTTCAGATTGCTTGCCCAGAAGACTGGACAGAGAGCGAGATCAGTGGCATCTCCCGCACATGTGTAAGCCTCTCTAAGAGCGGGGCAGGTACCACATGGCATACCATCTGGACCTCCTCCAGTAGCAAGGCAATGGATTGTGAAGACAACACTGTCGATATAGTCCTTGGCGAACTCAAGCCGCCTGTGTATGACAGGTAGCCGCACATGTGGTGGTCCTAGTGTCCAAGTGTCGTCGTTGTTTGGTAATCTGAAAGCTGTGTGCAATGCGTTAGCAACATCTACAACATCCGGGTCTGCTGGGTTGATAGCATGTAACGCTCTCGCAGCATCGATTTTTGTAATTGCGGTGTCGAGCAAAGCGGATGCACGTCTATCTGCGGTGAATGGGTTTGGACTCGGCACCCCTGCTGCTGCAGGAGGGCAATGAACCTCCGTAGTTCTTATCAATCGTTGTAAACGTGACTGGCCTTGTAACCCACCAGCACTAGAGACAGTAGATCTGCTCGATGATGAACTACCCTCACCAACTATATTTGCTATCTGATCAGCCTCTCGTTCATACATATCCCCAACTGCTCCAACGGGAAGAGATTTTCTAGACACAATTGGCCCTTGCTGCACCACATGCGTTAACTCATGTGCCAGTAACCCTCTCCCCTCGCTCGTCCCTGGTGCATACTGCCCCGTCCCAAACACCACATCCCGTCCCACTGTATATGCCAGCGCATTCACTGCCCGCGCCGATTCCGCCGCTCGTCGATCGGTATGCACCCTTACTCCACTAAAATCATGGCCGAAGCGCGGCTCCATAAACGCTCGCGTCCCAGCGTCAAGCGACTGCCCCGGCGAACTCAACACATCATGCACAATCGGCGGCACCCCATTCCCATTCTCATTCACAGGCGTACTACTCACAGCCGCCCGTTGGAGTGTTCCCTCGCGTTTCTGGCGGCACTCTTCACACTCAACGCCACCACTACAACGCTGCAATATTCCACTGTGAGCCGGCGTAATAGCAGGGATTACAGCAGCATGTGGCAAGATACTTCCTTTAGCTGATGATGGTTCCGAAGTCTTCTGTTTTGTCTGCACCATTGCCTGTGCCTGCTGACTCATTTTCTGCCTCCTCCAATTCCTCCATAGACAGCCTGGGCGATCTGCTGCCCCAACTTATGTGGATTACCGTCACTCGTCAGTTGGATACTTCCTCCAGGGATATTGGGCAGTGCACCGCCTGCTTGCAAGCTCGAAGCCAGACTATCAGCAGCGAGCAGCCGTGCCAACTCTGCCTCTACACTCGCTTGCACCAGTGGGCGCTGGCTGTGTGTAATAGGCAGTCCATCTAAGATCAGCCGTTCGACGTGGACGTTGATGTTCATGCTGTTGCTCCTTGTGATGCGGGTACTGGTGGCACTGGTGATACTGTGGGCGCTGGAGATGCCTGCCAGCGAAACTCGGCTTCGTTGATGGGGCGCTCCAGTTTGCGGAACTCGGCGCGTGCCGCTGCCAATACCAGCGGCATGGTCAGTGAACTATCCGCCTGGGCCGCGAGAAAGGCGGCGTTGAGTGCGATATTGCTAATACTGCCACCCGTTAGATTGAAACGTGCCAGTCGATCATAATCCATTCCATCGGTTGGCGTGTTGGCGGGAAACACTTGCTGCCACATGCGCTTGCGCTCGGTCGGGCCAGGGAATGGGAAGTTGACGATGAAACGCAGGCGGCGCATGAAGGCAGTGTCCAGGGCACTCTTCATGTTCGTCGCCAGGATAGCCAGGCCACCGTAGGCTTCCATGCGCTGCAACAGGTAGTTAATTTCGATGTTGGCGTAGCGGTCGTGGCTGTCCTTGACTTCGCTGCGCTTGCCGAAGAGGGCGTCGGCCTCGTCGAAGAAAAGGATGGCCCCACCGTCTTCGGCGGCATCGAAGAGGCGGCGCAGGTTCTTCTCGGTCTCGCCGATATATTTGCTTACGACCGCCGAGAGGTCGATGCGATAGAGGTTGAGGCGCAGGGCGTTGGCGATGACTTCGGCTGCCATCGTCTTGCCGGTGCCACTTTCGCCCGCGAAGAGGGCGTTGATGCCCAAGCCGCGGTTCATCTTTTGGGCAAACCCCCATGTTCCATACACTTTGCTGCGCTGCATCACCTGGTCCGCGATCTGATGCAGCAAGTTCGTTTCCTCGTCGGGTAGCACCAGGTCATCCCACGTGGCTTTGGGGTCCAGGCGCTGGGCCAGGGTATCCAGGCGCGGGCGTGCGCTCACGCGGCAGGCGTCCCAGAGTCGATCTGGCAAGGAGGTCTTGTCCCCGGCTGTCTCGGTCACTTCGGCTTGTGCAATGTGGCGGATGGTGGTCAGATTGAGGTTGAACTGGCTGGACAGGAGCGCTGGGCTATCTGGGACTGCTCCTGCCAGCGCCGCTGTCCATGCTGCCTGTTGCTCAGCCGGAGTTGGTTTGGCGACATCCAGCGTCAGGTAGGCTCGACCGAGCCGTGACCAGGCTTCGCGGGTACCCAGGAAGAAAAAACCTTCACTGTGGGCCAGGAAGCGGTTGAGAGGCAGCGCCTGTCCCTCGGCTGGCGTTGCGCCATCAACCTCTTGCGCGTCCAGGTAGAGGGCTAGTGGGAGCAGGAGACTCTCGCGTTGCCACAGTCGGGCGAGTATCTCCAGGTCGGCTGGCTGGGATGGCAGCAGTTCGAGTGGGATGCGGTAAAGATGCCGACCAGTTTTAGTGGTAGCGTAAGAGGCTACTAGTTGCTTGCTGGGCGTATCCGGCCCCACTAGTTGGATGATGGGCAACGCTGTTGACCTGGCAACCGCCTGTTGCCAGTAGCGCGCAATTGCCTCCACGACCGTCTGCTGCGAAGGTGGGGGCTCTGCCTGGTTCTCATCCACCTCGAGCGGAGCAAGCAAAGAGGCCAGCCGATCATCCAGGTAGTTCAGCCCCTTCACGTAATTGACGACGCGCTCATCGGCACGCAGCGGGCTGGTGGTGAGGGGTTGCGCAGCGGGCTGGTTGATCTCGATTAGTCGCCAGTAACGCAGCGGACGTTCCGGTGACAGCACGTCCCAGCTCGGGTTGTCGAAGAGGGCAAGGGCAAGAGCGAAGGTGGGATAGAGGCGACTCGCATCATCCTGAGCACGAGCGCATAGGGTAGCGATGCGCGTATCGAGTTCCATCGCGATGCACAACAGCAGTACCTCTTGCTCGAAGCGAGAAAGTCCCAGTTGCTTACTCAGTATCACTAGCCCTGGCGGTGCATCGCCCTGTGACTCTGCATCGGCCATCTCGGAGGCCTTTTGTGCTATCTGCTCATCGGTGATAGAGGTCGCAGCTTGTGGCAAGGCGATAGGTGCTGGGCGAGCAGGCTCAGGTGGCGTCCTTTTCAGGAAGCCTTGCCTCTGTGGTTGTGGCGCTGGTGCTGGCTCAGGTGCTGGTGGCAGTATTTCCGAGCTTTGCCACTGCTGCGCGTGTCGCTCTAAGAGCAGGCGTAACCACGCCAGTGCTAGCGAAAGGTAGCGCGCATTGCTTTCTTGCCAACTTGCCTGGTCGCTCATGATATCGTCACCTTTTGCGATTCATCAAATTTCGGTGGCGTCACCGTTCGATCTACAAGCAGACTATCAACGCCATCAACACGCAGACGCACGCGGTAGGGGACAGGACTGGCTGGAATTGTTCCAGCGTCAAACTTTAGCTGCTCCTGGAATGGCGGACGTGGTGGTGGTGGTTCACCAGGTGGAGGAGATAGAGAAACTTCCCGATCCCCCACCAATAGGCTGACACGTTGCTCCGCTCGCACTGCTGGTTTACACTTAAGAGAGATGATGCGCTGCGAATCGATCGTTGGAGTGGATTCGATTTGTGGTGCCAGGGAGATAGGTAGCTCATTGCTGGTCACTGATGCACCATCGTCATTTGTGAAACCGACTGATGCCGTATAGAGACCAGCAGGCCAATCGTTCGGAGCGTTGTCAGGTATTTTGACAGTCATTTTACTTGCCGTTGTCCCTGCTTCTGGTGGGAGCTGTTGGGTTATTCCTAAACGTATGTGGGTGAAGAGAACTTGTGGGTTCTTCACGTCCAGGTGAAAACCGTTGATAGTCAGAACCTCGCCCAGCCGGATACTAGTTTGATTGTTGGGGGGACTTACCGTAACGAGCGTTGTGAAAGGTGGTTCCAGGCTGCCTTGGGAGCTTATGCCTCTGTCGTCCTTCCCACGGGTCAACACAGGTAAGGGAGTCTTAGTCGCTTGTTTACTCTCGATCAGCACGACAGCGACCTCATAGGCAACTGAGACACGATATTGTGTCTGGAACCCCGACCACAAGCGAAAGATTTCCTCTACCGACAAGGGCTGAAAGGTGATACGTACCCGCTCTACCTGGTTTTGTAACTCACTGTTGTCACCCACCAGATTGTAGGGCGGACTGGCCAGGGCTGTCTTGATTTCGTCAGGGCCAAGCACAGCGTTATCGTACAAGATTCTCATGGCGTGACCGAGTAGAAGATGACCAAACACATCATTGTCGTTGCCACCATAGGCGGTCATCATATAATACAGATTCAATGCCAGGGGCGGCATGCTTGTTTCGCCCGACTTCACACGCTGGGGGATATCCATATTGCGCCAGGCCGCATTTGGCAGAACCTGGTAGAGGAAGAGATTGATCTGATTGCTAGTCCCGTCACGCGCTTTGTCTGGCGGCTTCGTTGTGATGCTGACGCCGTTCAGTCCAGTACCCTGGTTGACGTTCTGTAATAGGCTACTCAGTGTGGCAGTAACAGCACCAATAGACAGTTCATTGCTCATCAATGCCCTCCTTTAGCGCGTTGGTTGAGATAGTCGTCCAGGCTCATCACTGATGGTGCCGAACGCGAAGTCTGGGCGCGCGGAGTTGGTGGCGGCGTTGCCCGTACTTCGATGCGACCGATGGTTACCTGAATGGTAGGTGCTGGCTCGGATGACTCTTGCGTAGCTGGTATAATCTCATGCTGGTTTACCCGATTGTAGGGGTACCCCGGGTATCCCACCCGGCGGCTGCCTTGCTGTGGACGGATGGTCTTCGGCGCGGCTGGCCTTTGGGTAGGTAGGGTATCCGCGACAGGAGACGCCAGGGATGCTGCTACAGGTCCCTGCGGTACAAGTGGCAGGAGCAAGGCACTTGCAGAGGATAGCTCTTCAGCTTCCAGTACTTCTCTTGCAGTCCTCGGCAGCAGACTTGAGTCTCGCTGCTGTTCTGCTGCTATACTGACGGTACGTGCTTCAAGTGGGATCACGGTAGCATCTGTCGGATGGATTGAGTGCAGACCACTTACAGAAGCGTTCCTGGTACGCGCCGTTCTGCGTGCCTGACGTGCTGAAGATGCTGTTTCTTCACGCTCTGACGAGAGGAGATAATCTGCTGCAGGTTGCTCATCAAGGGTCCTGCTAGGTGTATGCATCGGTATTGTGTCCGGTTGGTTCTCCTGAGGCACAAGAGGGAACGACATCTCCAGCGGATCCACTCTCTGCCCAACCAGAGCGCTAAATGCTGGCTCGTCCTCTGGCCTATCTCGCAGCGACTTTTCTTGTCCTCGTACCTCCGATTGCGGATACCCTGCTGCAGCTCCTCTCTCAAAGAGGGGTATTGCTTGCGCATCCTTTGCCCCTACAAACTGTTGTCCAGGGACATACATCGGAGCGAGAATCGGTTGTACCGTTGGTACTAAACCCAATGCTCGTCCGGCTAATCTGGTCAGAAAGTCAGCCATCAGGTCACCATCTCCAGATACAACTGCCTGCGGGCAGCACTCATTGACAGGATATCAGCCTCGCGCCACCCATAGGCGCGGGCAAGGGTATGTACTTCGCGCAGCAAACGCTTCGCCTGCACGCAAATCTCGCTCCAGAAGAACGATACAATATCAAACATCACCGACCAGCTTCGATCGCACGCAGGACATGTGAGATTGAGTTGTATCTCCGCCTGTGGATCGTACTGATCCATGGACTCCACCAGCGTAGTCAGCACCGTCTCTGGTAGAGCCGCCACCGCAACTGCTACTTCATCCTGAGATGCCTGCAACACACAGCGCTGCACCAGCAGAGTACGAGCAGCAGTAACATCTCCACAACGCACAACCTGCGCAAGGTCCAGGCTGTTGGGCAAACGAAAGCGCAGAGCGAATCCCTCGATCGTCACCTCGTGTACCTGAGCTGTAGCAGCGTGTAGGAGTGCCCCTACCAATTCCTGCCCGTCCCTCGTTCCATGCTCAGCCCACAAATCGGCTACATCGAACACGAACTCCAGCCGCTCCTGGCAAGCTAAGCATTCGGCAAAACCAGCAAGCTGCGATCCAAAGGTTCGTTCACGGATGGCCAGCAAGTGGGCATCTCGCTGGCCGACACTGAGAGCGAGCAACTCATCCCATGGTACCTCTGGCAGCGCCAGCGCCAAGATGGTCAAGGCACGATCAACCGGGTGTTGCCGCAGAGCCACCTCCCAGATGTAAAGTACCTCTTGTGCAGACAGACCACGCATTGTCGTTTAGACCGCCGGAATGGTGAAGGTCGGCTCAGGCGGCTCAGGCACTTCGAGGTCGCGTTCCCATCCCTCGTTCTCCAGCTTGATGTGCTGGATAGCGACAGCGTTCGCATTGGCATCGAGGTCGGGGAGAGACTGCCACTCTGAGACCCAGCAGCGATACACCTTGTACGCGATAGCCAACTGACCAGCCTCATTATAGACCTCAATTATGATATCCTTGCGAAAGTCTTTGAGCGAGACTTCCAGGCCCAGCCCGGCCTTGAAGTCCCAGACCTTATTTGCCCACTTTTCAAACTCGGTATCGTGGGTCACTCCACGCTCCAGCATGATTGCATCATACTCAGTGCGTCCTGGTGACTTACGGCTACTGCTGGGATCACCACCTTCGCGGTGCTTTACCACCTCGGAAGTACGCTTGAGAGCGCCAACCTTGCTGATGCCAGCAACGTAACGCCCATCCCACTTGACACGGAATTTGAAGTTCTTGTACGGGTCGAACCGTTGTGCATTTACGGTGAACTCTGCCATAATATATGCTCTCCTGAATAGGGCAAATGGGACGTGATAATGAAGTTTAACAAAATAATCCGGGTACTATGAGCATATTCATACCAGGGTTAATTAGTTAAAGTTCATAATCAGGCCCCTACACGGCAATCTGACCAGCTATCTGCTGAATCTGAATAATCACGAACTCGGCTGGCTTGAGCGGGGCAAAACCGACCACGATATTGACAATGCCCAGATTGATGTCGTTCTGGGTCGTGGTCTCCTTATCGCACTTGACAAAGTAGGCATCTCGCGGCGACTGGCCCTGGAACGCGCCTTGCCGGAAGAGATTCTGCATGAAAGCCCCAACGTTCAGGCGGATCTGTGCCCATAGAGGCTCATCATTCGGCTCAAAGACGACCCATTGGGTGCCACGATAGAGACTTTCTTCGATGAAGAGGGCAAGGCGACGCACTGGGATGTACTTGTATTCGTCGGCCAGGACGTCAGCACCACGAAGGGTACGTGATCCCCATACAACTCGCCCCACAACCGGGAAGGAGCGCAAACAGTTAATACCCAGAGGATTCAATAGACCGTTTTCTCCATCTGTCAGGTTCACTTCCAATGCCTGAGTGCCTGTCAAGGCAGCATCGAGTCCGGCAGGAGCCTTCCATACTCCACGCTGCGTATCGGTACGAGCAAAAACGCCTGCTATGATGCCGCAGGGAACAAACGTATCGAGTTGCCCATCGCGGAGTGGGTCGGCTTGTCTGACACGCGGGAAAAAGAGCGCAGCATTACGGGCATCGGTGCCACTCAACCCGAGATCATTTGTGAGCTTATTACGGGCATCGGAGAGTAATGCTTGGCCCCCGTCGCTACCCCATTTTGTGGGAGAGTCAACAATCAGCATGGCACGCCGCTCTACGCAGTAACTCAAAGCATCAGCGTAGACCTTAGGAGGAACATCAGCACCACGAGTATCCGCCGGAATGCAGAGCAAGTTGAAGAGGTCGGCCTGCTGCAAGGCGAAAAGACCTATCTTCTTATCCCGTGAGCCAATAAAATCGCCTTCTTGGGTCAGACCACCTCCATCAGTCCCACTGCCAGGGTCTGCTTGGATTGGATGATCTTTAGGAGTGACTTCTGGTATTACGCTGGGTACAAGCCATGGGTCAGGATCATTGGGGTCAGGAGGGTCTGTTTTCGTTTTCACACGGACAAGATTGGAACTATCCCTGAGCACACGGGGAACGTAACGGGCATTCTTATCGTCAATGGAGACGTTGAGAAATTTCTCGATGCTGAGCAATTGTTTCGTTACAGGGTCAGTCTCAAAAACGGTGAGGTTGAACAGAGAAGTATCAGTCGCATCTCTAGTATCGTGATCTACAGCGGCGCTCAGATTGTTGCCCCAACTTCCGGGGCTGGCAGCCCTAAGCGTAAGTGTATCGACACCAGGAGGTGATGTAGGGGGTGATGCTGCTCCTGCTGGTAAGGAGATATGAGCACGTGTTCCACCCTTATCAAGACGAACGATAATTGCCTGACTACCGCCGTTCAAGAAGAAGTCCCGCACAGCATAGCTCATCAGGTAATCGACCCCCAACCCACCAAAAGTACGTTCAAAATCACTAAAGCTGGTAATTGTAATAGCCTGATTGATCGGCCCACGTAGGGCGCGACCGATGAAAGCAGTGATCGAGGTCGCGACCCCAGTGATGGTGCGAACACCACTCGGAATCTCCTCGATATAAACGCCCGGAAAGGTCGGGTTGACTGGCATTGCGGATCCTCCGTTCTCAAGATTAGCACGTACGCTCGATTGTATCCTGGATAGTCATTGGATATGATTTTGATTGCCTTTCGTCACTCTCCTGGTGTATCAGGAGCAGCAGGTGTAGATTCACCACTATTCAACAGGCAAGTTTTGACAAAAGCACGCAGGTTTGGACCTCCTTGTACGTAAGCCTCGCGACCGCTGGCAATGTGGCGGATGAAGCAGCGCGTTACCAACACTTTCGCATCTATTGAGATACGTAGAAGAAAACTACCGCTGTTGAGATGCACTGCTTCTCCTGTCGCAACACTCACCACGCGTAGCTGTGTGGCATTCGTTGGTAGGTCAGGCCAGCACCAGACGATGACGGAGAATTCTTCATTCTCCATCGTGTCTTTGCCCGCATCGTGCGATATGCTTTGCGAACAAGATGAAACGATGTACCATTTCCTTAACCTTAGCCCTCCTGTACGTTCTCTAGTCGCCTCTACCCAACTGTATCATGGAAGGCTAAATTTTTGCTAAACTTTGGCTAAATTTTTGCTTCATCAGCAGAGGAAGGATCACTTTTGAGCATCATCTGAACTACGTGCATTGTTTCAGGCAATGGTTGCACAGCCAGCTCCTCGCGGAGGATGCGTTCGCAGCGTTGATACTGTTGCAGGGCCTCGCTACGGCGACCCTGAGCAGCATAGACCTGGATGAGTTGCCGGTAGGCCAGTTCATCGGAGTGGTCCTCCTTGAGTACAGCAGTGGCCCATTTCTCGGCATCTTCGTAACTTTTAACCTTCAGGTAGTGGTCGGTAAGTGTTCTACACATGTCAATGTAGACCCGGCTCAAGTGCTCCCGCTGAAGAAATGACCAGTCAGCATATTTATCCTCTGGTAAGAAGGGACCAGTGTACAGGTGACAGGCCTTCTCATAGAGAGCTATTCTCTCCTCGTTTGTCTGCCGTCCCGCCTGGTAATAGTGCAGAAACTGGTCTACATCGGTTTGGATCGGGATCGCTGCATTAAGATAGTAGGTTCGATTTTTGCACACGATGTACCCATAGCCCGGCTCACTGGTATAGCCATGATTGAGTGAGCGACGCAGGGCACAGATAGCGGTGTGCAACCTGGGTTGGGCTACTTCCGGCTCATCTTCTGGCCATAGCAATGTCATGAGCGTATCACTTGTTGCACAGTGTTCCGGTTGGGCTACCAAATAGCGCAGGATGGTCTGCCCGGTGCGATTTGAGCAGAGAACGACAGGTCTGCCCAGCCGTTTCACCTCAAAACGTCCAAAGCAGGTGATGTAAAGGGCAGGAAGAGTGGTACCGTCTTCAGAGGGCGATGGCGATAAAAATTGATTATCCCTATTGCCCTCAGCGGTTCTTTGCGGTAACTGCGTTGACAATTGATTACTGTTGAAGTCTTCAGGCGATGACCAAAGTACATGCAACAACCGATTACCCCTGGCATTCTGCTGTAGTCCATCTACATTAGGGGTTACCTTATTCGTCTCTTCCAGCAAGATTGACAGAAGGTTTTCGAGAGCAGCTATCTGCACTTGCTGCTCGGCATCTGCCCTCGCAAAGTGCTTGCTCGCTTGAAGCAGTTCTTCCTGAGCCTGTGAGTATGTCTTATGACTCTGTGTAAATGCATCTAGTAAAGCAGCAAGGTGCGCCTGATCGGGAGAGAGTCTTTCGCGGGCAAGTGCGAAAAAGGCTAATCCCTCAACGTAGCGTCCTTGTCGAACATAGAGAAATCCGGATTCGAGTAAGCGGCCAGGGGAGGAGGTTTCAGATGCAACGATGAGAGTATCCCGTTCTGGTGAAAGTGGTGAATCCATCTATCCCTCCGAATTTGCATCTGAAACCCTTGTAGTTCCGTATCCAACACTAGCCGTTGATAGTAATGGCCCTGAGGTCATCTGGCGCGATATTGTGGCCACTCAGGTCAATGATCGGACCTGAGACCGAGATCGAGGCATCAGCGACTCCCGTCTGCTGCATGAGCCTGGCTTTCGCCTCACTTATCGTTTTTCGTGCGATAAGCTTTGCCATGTCCAACTTCTGGGCAGCAGTGAACTGGTATTTCCATGTTCCGCTTGCGGTGACGAGCACATCGACGTTTCCATTCTTACCTGGTGTTGCCTGCTCGACCCTGGTTGCGATGTTGCCAACCAGGTTGAAACCAGGACCAAGTTGTTGAGCGGCCATTTGTTTCAATATATCCTCCGCCTGTGGGAGAGCCGTTTGTGGATTGTAAGCTGAATCTGAACATCTCAGCGAGACAGTGACGGTAAAGTTTGCGGCGATGG
>Ga0070707_100000320_pt1 | contig 47282 bp, 37 predicted proteins | sample KBSK5502metaG_FD_65468 | JGI IMG/M metagenome (GOLD analysis project Ga0070707, IMG submission 65468) | Corn, switchgrass and miscanthus rhizosphere microbial communities from Kellogg Biological Station, Michigan, USA - KBS K5-50-2 metaG | ecosystem: Host-associated > Plants > Roots >... | reverse complement strand
TGTTCGATCCAAATGGCTGCCGTACCAGTCACGGAAGCGATCAAACGTGCGATTAACAAAGCCGCTGAAGCCGTGCTCGGAATGTTCGGTTCTTAACAGATGCGCCGACATCATCGGCGACAGAACGAGCGCGACCACGCCCGAAATGAAAACTGCGCCGGCAAGTGTGAGCGCAAATTCGCGGAACAACGCGCCAGTCAGTCCGCCCTGCATCGCGATCGGCGTATAGACGGCCGCGAGTGTGATTGTCATGGCGATGATCGGACCGATCAGCTCGCGTGCACCAACCAGCGCCGCGTTCATCCGCGACATGCCTTCGCGCATGTGACGCTCGACGTTCTCGACCATAACGATGGCGTCATCGACCACCAATCCAACCGACAGTACGATGGCAAGGAGTGTGAGCAGATTGAGACTGAACCCGAAGACCTGCATCAGGAACAGCGCGCCAATCAGCGAAATCGGAATGGCGACGATCGGAACGATCACCGAACGGAACGAGCCGAGAAACAAAAAGATCACGACCATTACGATCAACAATGTGTCGATCAAAGTTTTGACGACTTCGTGAATCGCGTCGTTGATATAAGCGGTGGCGTCGTAGGCCATTTCCGCCTGCATGCCGGTCGGCAATTCCTTTTTAATCTGCTCAAGCTCGGTGCGCACCCGCTTGATCACGTCGATCGAATTCGCGTTCGGCAGAACGAAAATGCCCATGAACACCGCTTTTTGCCCCGAGAACCGCACTTCGGTGTTGTAATCCTCTGCGCCCAGGACGACGTCCGCGATGTCGCCCAGCCTAACAAGTGTCCCTTTATCCTGTTTTACCACGAGCTGCTTGAATTGATCAGCCGTGTGCAAGTCGGTGTTTGCGGTCAGATTGACCTGAAGCAGTGAGCCCTTCGTGCTGCCGACCGCGGCGAGAAAATTGTTTTTCGAAAGCGCATTGCGAACATCAGCCGGAGAAATATTCAACGCCGCCATGCGTTCCGGTTTCATCCAGATCCGCATCGCGAATGTGCGGCCACCGAGAATGTCCGCTTTTTGCACGCCACCGAGCGCTGTGAGCCGCGGTTGCACAAGCCGCACCAGATAATCGGTCACCTGGTTCGGCTCAAGAATGTTGGAGGTGAAACTCAAATACGCCGAAGCGATTTGGGAATCCGCCGGCTGAATTTGGATCACGGGAATCTCCGATTCCGGCGGAAGGTCGCGCCGGATCGCGTCAACTTTTGAACTGATGTCCGACAGCGCCTTGTTCGCGTCATAGTTTAGCTTGAGCCGCACTGTGATTGTGGAAAGGCTCTGCTGACTTTGCGATGAGATGTAGTCGATGCCGTCTGCGGCCGCGATCGCGCGTTCGAGCGGGGTCGTGATGAAGCCGCGCACCAGTTCAGCATCCGCGCCGACATAAACGGTCGTGATTTGAATCGAAGCGATGTCGCTCCGCGGATATTGCCGGATGTTGATCGTCTTCACCGCCTGCAATCCGGCAATGAGAATGACGAAGCTGACCACCATCGCCAGCACCGGCCGCTTGATGAAAAGATCGGTGAACGATTTCATGTCGATCTTACGAATCGACCGGCTTCGGATCCATCTGCGGTTTCGGTGCGAGCTCGTTGTTAATCGTCACCGGCATTCCGTTGCGAAGTTTGAAAACGCCGGTGCTGACAATCATTTCGTTGCCTTTGAGGCCCTCAGTGATTGAAACAAAATCGCCGCGCGCTTCGCCGACTTTCACAAATTGTTGGCGGATCGTTTGCGATTCCTTGCCCGTCTTTTCGTCCTTCTTTTTCTCGATCACGAAAACGGAATCGCCAAAGGGCGCATAGGAAATGGCCGAACCGGGAACGACGAACGCTTTGTGTTTTTCCGGCAGTTCGACTTCCACTTTCGCGAACATTCCCGGCCGCAACGTGTGGTCCGGATTTCCCAGCGTCGCCTGCAGAGTCACGTTGCGCGTCACGTTGTCGACCGTTGAATTCATCGCGGTGAGCTTGCCTTTGAACTCGCGGCCCGGAATTGCGTCGCTTCGCACTACAACGTCGAGTCCGCTCGAGAGTTTGGCCAATTCCTGCTGCGGCAACGCAAAATCGACATACACCGGATCGAGCGCGGTCAACCCGACGACTTGTTGGCCGTCTTTGATCATCTGCCCAACGTTTACCTGGCGAATACCGAGCTGGCCATCGAACGGCGCGCGAACTTCCTTGTGCTGGACGACCCCTTCCTTTTGTTTGAACTTGGATTCGGCGGCATCGAGTTCCGCTTTTGAAATCACTTTGCGCGCGGCGAGATCGCGGGCGCGCGCCAGATCGTTCCGCGCCAATTCCAAATCGGCTTCCTCCTGAGAGGCCACAAGTTTGACCAGAACGTCTCCTTTCTTTGCTTCACCCCCGCTTTCAAATCTCACTTCGGCAACCGTGCCCGCCAAATCCGTTGAAAGCACTGCGCCTTGCACAGCGCTCACACTGCCAACCGCTGACAAACGCGGCGCCCAATCTTCTTCTTTAACTACAGCGCTTGTCACCGTGGTCGTCGGCATGACCATTGGCGACGACGCCATCTTCAAAAATTGAGACAGTTTGATGTCTATGATCGCCAGGAACAGAAAGACGACGGCAAACACGGCAGCTCCCGTCGTTCGCCCGGACCGGAACAATTTCACGGTCACGAACCCGAGGAGAAGCTCGAGCAACGTGACCACGATTATGATCAAAAAAAGTATTGCGACACCGAGCGCTTTCATCGCGGTAACGACGACGACCAGACCAATGAGCACGGCGATAACGTAGAGCCCGGGGCGCAGTCGCCGGCGAAGCGCTCTCTTCTCTGCCGGTGGAGTTGTGGATTTCGCTACGTCATGCATACGCGCGTTCATCTTCCGTTTTAAATATCACTCGCCACAAATTTCTTACCACCTTGAGCTGGCGTTCGCGGCTTTCCACTGCCGCTTGTCCGACTCGCAAAACTCCGCGCAACAGCATCCCGTCGTTCACCGCGAAAATCAGTTCCGCCATTTCACGCGCGGTGAGCTCACTGCCCTTTGCTTCCGGCGAGCGCGCGATCAATTCGGTCACGCCGTTCATCGCTGTTTCGCAAACGTCGCTCACCAATTCAGCGACGCCCGCGTTCCTGCTCGCTTCCGCGAAAAGATCGACAACGAACGCCGCGGTCACATGCGGTTCGGTTTCACCGCAATGCGCGGTGAACAAAGTTTCGAGCGACTCGCGCAGGTTCGGCGCTTGCCGCGCGCGCTCCAAAATTTCGTGGATTTGTTTTTTGTGGCGATCGGCCATGGCCGCGATCACGGCCTCTTTATTATGAAAATAGCGATAGATCAGGCCGACGCTGATCCCGGCTTCGGCGCTGATGTCGTGCATGCTGGTTTGGTGAAAACCGCGCTTGGCAAAGCAAACGACGGCGGCATCCAAAATCTGGGTCGGCCGGTCGAGGGCGGCGTCGGTTTGGCTCTGAGACATTGAGCCGGAACAATGAATGAACGTTCATTCATTGTCAAATCAACGCGTTTTACGAGCGGAATTCGATCCGAGCCGATCCTGGCTTGTTTCGATGAAGATTAATGGAGCAGTGTCGTGGTTTGCTCCGCAAATTGCCAGATCGATGCCATCGCGCTGACCGCGAAGAGCGCGTAGACCGCGGTTTCCAAAACATTTCTCCCTTTTTCTTCCGACTGAATCAGAAGTCTGTAGGTCGATTTCTTTTTCATAACTGTTTCCCTTTCCTCAATAAAGAGGCCGAACCGCGCCGCTTTTGTCTAAGCTCACTGCGCGTTATCATTGTCTTCGAAGAATGGATGACAGCGGGCGATGAATTGGATTCAAAAAAATAAAAAGTTTCTTCGCCGGTTCCCGCCTGGCGGACGCTATCTTGTCGGATTGTCCGGAGGTCGCGATTCGGTCGCGCTCCTGCATTTGTTGGTCGAAGGCGGCTACAAAAAATTAATCGCCTGTCATTTGAATCATCAGCTCCGCGGAAGCTCAAGCGATGCGGACGCACGGTTCGTAAAAAAATTCGCCGGCCGGTACGATGTCGATCTTGAAACGAGCTCGGCGGATGTGCGCACCCTCGCGGAGCAGGAAAAAATTTCGATTGAAGCCGCGGCGCGAGAAGCGCGTTACAATTTCTTCGCGCGAGTCGCCAAACGCAGGAAAGTTCTCACGATTTTTCTTGGCCATCACGCGGATGATTTGGTCGAAACGTTTTTCATCAACCTATTCCGCGGCTCGGGCACGACCGGTCTCGCCGCGATGCGCGAAATTTCCAAACGCCGTATCGACGATGTCGATCTTACAATTGTTCGGCCCTTTATCGGAATCTGGCGGAGCGAGATCGACGAATATATCAAGATGGAACGATTAAAGTTCCGCGAAGATGAATCGAACAAAGATTTAGCGGCGTTGCGCAATCGTGTCCGCCAACGAATTATTCCGTACTTGGAAAAGACGCTCGCCCGCAACATTCGAGAAAGTATCTGGCGCGCGGCGATGATCGCTGCCGAAGAGGAAAACTGGATCGACGATCAACTTTCCAACGCGCGTGACGCGGAATTGGCGGCGGCGACGTTGCGACAGCTGCCGATTGCGTTGCAGCGCCGCGAAATCTTGAAATGGCTGCGTAGAAAACAAATCACGAATGTTGGCTTCGACATCGTTGAGGATGTTCGCGCGTTGCTCGATCCCGAATCGGGAGTGGCCAAAGTGAATCTTCCACGAGATCGACATGCGCGGCGTCGCGCCGGGAAAATTTTCATCGAGTGATTCTTTTGTCGCAGCCCGCCGTTTCGAAACATTTCGGCGCTCATAGAGCGCCGCTACAGCGAATCCGTGTTTCATCTGTGTCAATCTGTGGCTAGTTTCTGTTGCAATGACTGAAGTTCGCGTCCGTTTCGCGCCGTCGCCGACCGGTTATCTCCACATCGGCGGTGCGCGCACCGCTTTGTTCAATTGGCTTTTTGTTCATCATCACGGCGGCAAATTGATTTTGCGGATCGAAGACACCGACCTGAAACGCAACACCGAGGAAGCCGCTGCGGCAATTTACCAGGGACTCGAGTGGCTCGGCATCAATTGGGACGAAGGTCCGCACGTCGGCGGAAATTTGGGTCCGTATTTTCAAAGTCAGCGGACCGACATTTACGAGCGCTATCTTAAAAAACTTCAAGACGCCGGCCACATCTTCGAAGACCAGGGCGCGTTGCGGTTTCGTTCGCCGCGCGAGCACGTGATCGTGAACGATCTGGTCTGCGGCAAAATCGATTTCGATCTCACTAATCCGGCGACGCATCCGGACATGACTGTGCGCCGTCCGGATGGTTCCTGGATTTTTCATTTCGTGAACGTGATCGACGACATCGAGATGAAAGTTTCTCACGTGATCCGCGGCGAAGATCATCTTTCGAACACGCCAAAACACATCGAGCTGTATCGCGCGCTCGGCGCCACGCCGCCGAACTTTGCGCATATTCCGCTGATTCTAAATCGCGATGGCTCGAAGATGAGCAAGCGCGACGAAGGTGCGGCGGTCGTGACTTACATCGACCAGGGTTACGCGCCGGAAGCGGTCCGCAATTATCTTTGTCTCCTCGGCTGGTCGCCGAAAGACAACCGCGAGAAAATCGACATCGAAGAAGTCGTCAAACTTTTCGAGCTGGAGAAAATCAATCGTCGCAACGCCGCGTTCGATCTCGACAAATGTTTTTGGCTGAATGGTCAATACATCGCGCAGATGTCGCTCGATCGATTCATTGAGTTGGCGAAACCGTTCATGAAGCGCGCCAAGATCGACATCTCGAATGAAAAATATACGCGCGAAGTCCTCGCGATCGTAAAGGAGAAGATCAAGCTCTTTAAAGATGTTCCGGAATGGACGAGCTACTTCTTCACCGAGGATTACGAATTCGATTCGGCCGCCGTCGAAAAGGTTTTTGGCAAACCGGAGGCGGCGTCGCATTTAAAAGCATTGCGCGAAGAATTCGCGAAGATCGACAAGTGGGATCTCGCGACGCTCGAATCGGCTTTAAAGAATCTGGCGCAAAAACTTGGCTGCAAAACCGGCGATCTGGTTCATCCGGCGCGCGTCGCAGTCAGCGGTCGGAGCGTTGGTCCGAGTTTGTATCACATGCTCGAAATGATGGGCAAAGATCGCGTGCTAAAGAGATTCGATCGAACGCTGGCGCGCGTCGATGGCAAATGAAGAAGCGCAAACCGCTCAAAAGCGTTTACACGCTGACGGATTTGAAAAAAGGAATCGAGCCGGCGATTCAACTCGGGGTGTTTGGCGACCCGGTCGAGCATTCGCTTTCGCCGCAAATGCAAAACGCGGGGCTCAAGCAGTGCAAGATCGACATGCAATATGTGCGGTTTCACATTTTGCCTTCCGAATTGCGCGAAGCGCTCGAGCTTGTCCGCAAAAAGGAATTCATTGGGCTTAATCTCACGATTCCGCATAAGGTCGCGGCGCTCGCGCTGCTCGATTCGAGCGATGACGATGTGAAAAAGATCGGTGCGGCGAATGCGATTAAATGCGAAGCCGGCAAGTTGCGAGGCTTCAACACGGACGGGCGCGGATTCTCACGCGCGGTTCGGGAAGAATTTTCGGTCGATCTCCGCGACATGCGCGTTCTCGTGCTCGGGGCTGGCGGCGCAGCTCGCGCGATCGCGCATCAATGCGCAAAGGAAAACTGCGAGCGACTCGTGATCGCGAACGGCACGTTCGAAAAAGGGCAACAGCTCGCCGATTCGCTGCGAAACTTCTTCGAAGGGCCGCGAGTTCTCGGTCCAGTCGCGCGATTGCAGGCAATTGCGTGGGAAGAAGCAGCGTTTCGTTTTCAGATTGCGAATGTCGACCTAATCGTGAACGCGACGCCGGTTGGATTGAATCGTGGCGATCCTTCGCCAATTCCAGCGCGATTGCTCGCCCCGCACGTGATGGTTTACGACACGATTTATTCCGCCAAGCGCACCCCGTTGGTCGCGGCCGCGATCGAGGCCGGCGCGCGCGCGGCGAATGGATTGTCGATGTTGCTTCATCAAGGCGCGCTCGCTTTTGAAATCTGGTTTCAACGCGAAGCGCCGCTCGAAGTAATGCGCAAGGCGCTAGGGTAGGTGGATCGAGCAGTCCCTTGCTCGATGTTATTAAGGCGGCGAAGCCGCAAATATTTAACATCGCCCGCGGAGCGGCCGATCCACCTTTGCCGCTACAGATTTTCTTTGGCCATTTCCTGGCCGCGTTTGGTCGCGGCTTCGATGGCCGCGATTAAACTCTCGCGCGTGCCGAGTTTTTCCATTACCGCGAGGCCGGCAGCGGTTGTTCCGCCGGGCGTGACAACCATTTTTCTCAATTCTTCCGGCGACATTTTGCTTTCAAGCATGATCTCCGCGGCGCCGAGAGTCGTTTGGATTGCCAACTGCATCGCGACATTCTGTTCCAAACCTAATTTCACCCCGCCATCGGCGAGCGCTTCAATGACAGTGTAAACGAAAGCTGGTCCGCTCCCGCTCAACGCGGTGATGATGTCGATCTTCTTTTCATCGATTTCGATAACAACTCCGATTGCACCAAAAATTTTCTTCGTAAGATCGACATCGTCATTCATCGTGCGGCTTCCGCGAGAAAATCCGGTCGCAGCGCGACAGATTGCGGACGGCGTGTTCGTGAGCACACGCATGATTCGTGCGTTGCAAACTTTTTCCATACTCGAGATCCGAACGCCGCCCGCGAGCGAGATCACCAGCTTGTCTTTTAGTTTCTCATTCAATTCGCTCAGGACCGGGACGACCATTGGCGGTTTCACTCCGACGAAAATAACTTCGGCTTTCTCTGCGACGTCTGCGTTCTCGGCGGTGACGCTAACGCCGGTTTCCTTTTCCAACGCGGTGCGAGTTTGTTGGTTCGGCTCGCTGGCGATAATTTTTGCAGGCGGGCAAAATTTGGCCCGCATCAAACCGCGAATGACCGAGCCCGCTAGTTTTCCCGCGCCAATGAACCCAAGCTGGTAAATTTGAGAAGCCATTGTTTTCCACGATAGTAATTCATGGTCGCCCCCGCTGTAAATTTAGACGTCGCATCCGGTTCGAACCGCGTTCGCGGTTCGACGGCTGATCTGGCGAAAGAACTACGCACGCTCGCGACCGAGCGAAACGCGGTCATTCTTGCGCACAATTATCAGGTGCCGGAGCTGCAGGACGTCGCCGATTTCGTCGGCGACTCACTCGGCTTGAGTTATCAGGCAGCAAAAACTGACGCCGATGTAATCCTTTTCTGCGGTGTTCATTTCATGGCTGAGACCGCGAAGATCATCAATCCGAGGAAGCGCGTGATCCTGCCGGACCTGGAAGCCGGCTGTTCGCTTTCGGAATCGTGTCCGCCGGAAAAGCTTGCCGAGTTTTTGAAAAAGAACGCCGACAAGAATTATTATGTCATCGCCTACATCAACTGCAGCGCGGGCGTGAAAGCGCAGAGTGATATCATTTGCACGAGCGGCAATGCGGACAAGATTGTGCGCGCTGCGCCGAAAGATCGACATATTCTGTTCGTCCCTGATCAAAATCTCGGCGCGTGGGTTACGGAACGCACGGGCTGCAAAATGGATTTGTGGCAGGGTACTTGTTACGTGCACGTCGAGTTCACCGCGCGCAGCATAAGCCAGATTCGCGAAAAATATCCGAACGCGCCGGTGGTTGCGCATCCTGAATGCACTTATGCCGTGCGCATGTTGGCGGATGAAGTCTGCTCCACTGAAAAAATGGTGGCGTTCTGCAAAAATTCGCCGGCAAAGGAAATCATCGTCGTGACGGAAGCGGGCATGCTGCATCGATTGAGAAAAGAAATTCCCGACAAGACGTTCATCGCCGGCCCGACCGATAACTGTTTTTGCGGCGAGTGTCGCTACATGAAAAAGAACACGCTCGAAAAAGCGTACGACGCGCTCCTGAATATGGAGCCGGAGATTACCTTGCCGGAAGAAATTCGCCAGCGCGCCGAATTGCCGATTCTGCGAATGCTCGAGCTGAGCAAATAATTCGCGCCAGCGATTAAGTTTGTTTTTACGGTGGGCAATTCCTAATTTCGGCCGCCATGGAACGGCCATCGATCTCGGTCATTATCGTTGTCCTGCTGCTTGGCGTTTTGTTTTTGCGCGAGCCGCGCTTCCAACATTCCGACGAAATCTTTTTGCGGTGGCTGGTTCGTCATTCGCAGCCGATGGCAAAGCCCGCGCCGATGACGATCGTTGACATCGGCCGCGAAAATCCGCCGGCGCCGCTCGATGCCGCATTGTTGTTGCAAGGCACGCTCCAGTTCAAGCCGACCGTCATCGCGCTGGAGCCAGTTCTGCAATGGGGCGAGCGCGCGAAAGACCAGGAACAAATTTTTATGGATCAGGCAATGCGCGTTCCGAAATTAATTCTCGGCGCGGAACTGACTGCGACGCCTGATCCGGATGCGCCGGTCGCGGATATTCCAAGTTTCCCGCACGTGACCGGCCGGCGCGGCGATTTGCCGGCGTTTTCCGGAATCGAACATCAACCGAGCGAAGACGTGCGCGTCCTTTCCACGCCGGGCTTCATCAATCTGCCCGAAGAAAATGCGGACGAGCTTCACGTGCCGCTTTTGTTTCAATATCGCGGCGAAGTGATTCCAGCCTTTGCGCTTCAGGCCGCGCTGCTTTGGATGCGCGTCACGCCTGAGGAAGTAAGGATCGACATCGGATCGACGATCACGCTTCCAAACGGAACGAAAATTCCGATTCGTGCCGACGGCTCGTTGCTCGTCAATCCGCGGCTCGCGCAACGCGCGCGTCATGTCACGCTCAATGAGCTTTTGCTCGCCGCCCAACAACACGAAAGCGGCGCTGCAACTGCGATTCGGCTCGAGGACATCCGCGCGCAACTCGTGCTCGCGCGCGTGGAATCGAATGGGCCAGATCTTTTCGCGGCAGCGATCGCTTCGATCCAAACCAACTCATTCGTCCGGCGCATCAGCTGGATTTTCGATTGCGCGATGGTCGTTTTGATCGCGGCGTTGAGCGGCGTGGCCCGAAGATTTTCACGGATCGATCTCGTCATCGGCGCAATCGCGTTTTCGGCGGCGTATTGTTTGGTCGCGCTTGGTATCATTTCGCGTTTCTCGATCTGGATTCCGGCCTGGTTGCCGCTCGGCGCGCTCTGGGTCTCAGTCTTCTTCGCGATCATTCTGCCAAAACCAAAAGGTTCCGCCCGTACCGTCGCCATCGCCGCACCGCCGCCGACGCCATGAAGAGATCGACAGAATCGATTGCTGCTCGAGTCGAGCGTCTCCATTGCAGCGGTGTAATCGATATGCATTTCGATTTGCCGATGGATTTGTACGAGAAACGCGACCAGCAGAATGTTCTCGCGACGGAATTCCTACCAGAGTTCGAAACCGGCGGAATGGCAATTATCGGTGCCGCGATCTACATCGAGGACAAGTATCTTCCCGAGCGCGGCGCGCAGGTCGCGCGGGATCAAATTTCCCGACTCAATACCGAAGCGGAGCAATCGAAGCGGTGCGTCGTTTGTCACTCGTCCAAAGACATTCAGCGCGCGCTCGATTCCAAGAAGATCGGATTTCTCATCACGATGGAAGGCGTCGAGCCGCTCGGCGACGATTTGGATTTGCTGCCCGTCTTTTATGAGCTCGGGGTCGGGGCGATTGGATTAACGCACGCGCGCACGAACGCGGCCGGTCACGGCGGAATTTTTGCCGCGAGCGGTTCTTCAGCAGAAGGGTTGACGCCGTTTGGCCGCGATCTCGTCCGCGAATTCGAACGGCTCGGCATCATTGTCGACCTTGCCCACATCAATCCGGCGGGTTTCAAAGAGATTGTCGATCTAACGAGCAAGCCGCTGATCGTTTCGCACACGAACTCGAGAGAATTTTACGACGTGGAGCGCAACATCAGCGACGACCAGATCAAAATGATCGGCCAAAGTCGCGGGGTGATCGGAATTAATTCAATTCTGGTCAGCCCGAATCAAAAAGAGACGACGCTCGACCGTTACATCGATCACATCGAACACGTCGCGAATCTGATCGGCATCGATTGCGTCGGGATCGGATTCGACTTTTTCGAATTCATTTATCGGCAATGGCCCGAGGAAAAGAAGAAATGGCTGGCCGAAAAATTAACGACGCCGCATTTCATTCCCGATTTAACGAATCATGCGCACGCCAAGAATCTCACTCACAGATTGGTCGAGCGGGGATTCAGTGACGCCGATATTGAGAAGGTCCTTCGCGGAAACTGGCTGCGAATTTTGAAGCAGTTGCTTTAAATGATCGACAACGCCGGAAATTTCCGGCCAAGCACTAAGTCGCTCGGCGCTTTCAACCACCGCTCGAGCACCGTTCCATAAACGCTGCGGAAGTCGGTGTTAAATTTCAAATCGCCGTGATCGAGATCGGTCAGGCTGGGATACTTTCCGAACAAGCCGGCTTTGACCGCGCCGCCGAGCACGAACATCGGCGCGGCGGCGCCGTGATCGGTCCCGCCGTTTGCATTTTCCTGAACGCGCCGGCCGAATTCACTGAAAGTGATAAGCAACACGCGCTCGAAGTTTCCTTGCTGTTTAAGATCGGCAATGAATGCGCTGACCGCGTCGTTGAATTCGCCCATCAAACGTTGATGCGTGTTTATTTGTCCGGCGTGCGTGTCGAATCCGCCGTGGCTCGCGTAATAAACGCGGGTCGCCAGTCCGCCGGCGATCATTCGTGCGATGATGTTCAAACTTGCGGCGAGCTGGCCGGGCGGATACGGAACAGTCGATTTATATTTTCGCGCGATCGCGAGAATTTTGTCCGAGCTTAATTGCGCGTCGAGCGCGGTGCGCTGCAAAAAATCGAGCGTGCTCAAATCGTTTCGTGCGTTTCCTGGAATTGCGCCAATCGATCCGCCGGCGTTTGACTCGACCGTTCCGCCTTCGTTTCCCGCGCCGGCTTCGTTCAACTGCCGAAAAAACATTTCTTCCGCGCTCAACTGGCCATTGCCGCGCTCCGACGGTTGAAATCGAAATTGTTCCGGGCGCGAGAACGTGACACCGGTCGGACGTTTCGCAGCGAACGCTTGCGGCGTTTCCTCGCCGATCGCGACTCCGACAGTTGGGTCCGCGCCAGAGCAGCAATTGTCGAAGTAACGACCGAGCCAGCCCTCGCTCGTTGTGCGATCAGCATCCGACGCGGTCTGCCAGATTTCGGTCGATCGAAAATGCGAACGATTGGGATTTGGATATCCGACGCCTTGCACGATCGCGAGATGCCCTTCGTCGTAGAGCGATTTCAATCCGGTCAGTTTCGGATTGAGCGCAATGTGATTGTCGATCTTGAGAACTTGATCGGCGCCCAGTCGTAGCCGCGGCCGCGCGACATGGTAAGCATCGTCGGCATAGGGAATGACTGTGTTTAGTCCATCATTCCCGCCTGCCATCTGCAAAACGACCAGGATCGTTCCATCTTTTCCAGTGACGGTCTGAGTTGCGGCATCGGCCGCCAGCGCGTCGAGCGCAAAGAATGTTTTCTCGAGAAAGATCGGCAGCGTCCAGGTCGCGGCCGCGCCGAGCATCGAAGTGCGAAGAAATTTTCGCCGAGTTTGGAGTGTTGTTGTCGTTTTCATCGTCAGACAAGTTGGAATTGTGGAGTGCTCATCATAAGGTGAATCAGCTCGCGCAAAGTCGTGTCCGTCGCATCGAAGCCGCGCGTTTCGAGATACTTCACAAAAGTGTCGATCTCTTTGTCACCCGGGCGCGTCGGGAAAAATCTTTTCGCGAGAAGATCGACAACCTCGCGCGGCTTCGCCCGGATCTCGGCCGGGACGAGTTTGCCCGTGTCGATCGGATCGCGTTTGATTTGCTGCGCGATTTGTGCGTTGCGCCGAAATCTGACATCGCCACCCGGGCGTTGTTGCGGAGCGTTCGGCGGAAGAATTGCGCTGCCGTTGATCAGGTAGTTCGCGAAATTGTCGCGAAACAACAACGTCGAGGTGCTGATCCACTCCTTGCCACCGTCCCAACCTTTCACGTTCGGCGGCGCAAAAAGGATCTGCCCCATCTGTCGCATCGCGTTTTGCGCGGCGATCGGCGCGGGCGGCGGCGCGTCCAGAAGTTTTGACGTTTGGACAATGAACTGCACCGGGCTTTTGATTTGGCCGCCCATCGCGCGATCCGAATAAAATTCCGCGGACGTAAAAATTTCCCGCAGCAGGGGACGCATCTCGAACTTGTGCGCGCGTAGTCGTTCGGCGACTGCATCCACTATTTCTTTGCTGGGCTCGTCTTCGACAAAAAAGCGCCACAGTTTCCGGCCAATGAATTGGGCGCAGGCGGGTTTGGAGACGAGAATGTCGATGATGTCGTCGCCATTCAGATTTCCGACCCTGCCCATAAACGTTTTCGCCCCATGGTCCTGCTGAAACGGCGCGAAGCGAAATTGCTGCGTCGTCATGTCGATCCGGTAACCGGTGAATGCGCGCGCCGATTCGCGAATGTCCTGCTCGGTGTAATTGCCAATGCCGACCGTGAACAATTCCATCAACTCACGCGCCCAGTTCTCATTCGGATGTTCCTGCCGGCTCTGTTGCAGATCGAGATAGATCATCATCGCCGGGTCGCGTGAGATTTTTTTTACGAGCGCGCCGAAATTTCCGAAAGCATTCCGGCGCAGGGTATCGTTTTGGAGCCACATCCAATAGGCGTCGCGCACTTTTTGAATGCTGGTGGCGAAATGACCGTGCCAGAAAAGAGTCATCTTTTCGAGCAGCGGCGCCGGCCCATTCAACATTCGGTCCAGCCACCAATGGCGAAGATCGACAATTTCGTCGCCTTCCATCATGCGGACCTGACGGACTTTGCTTTGGAAATTTTCGCCGCGATCCTTGGCCGCTTTAATTTCCATTCGCTGCGCTCGAATGTCTCTCGGATGCGCCCAGACTGGCGGCGACACGTTGGCCGCGGCGTTTTTTACGTCAACCAAATCGCGAACCGCGGCGATGAGTCCTTTTTGTCGGGTTCGTTCGATTTCATCTGGTGTGCCGCCAAAACCAGCCCGATTCAACAGGTGCGCCGCGGTTGCGTCATTCCACTTCGCATCAGGCAACGGCGTCAGCATGTTCATTCAACCAGATTCTCCAGAGTTCAGTTGCGTTCTTGCTAACTCTTTTCTCTTTCTTTAGACCGACAGCGGAGCTTCCGGGTTACAAACAAATCGAGCGAGCCAAGGGTGAAATTCATTAATCTCACGCGCCGGACGGAGATCGGCGCAAACTCGTACTATTTAGAGGCGGCGGGCCATCGCCTGGTTCTCGACTGCGGAATGCATCCAAAGTTCGAGGGCGAGGAAGCGTTGCCGAATTTGAAAGCGCTCCGCGATCGGAAGCTTGACGCGATCATCATTTCGCATTCGCATCAGGACCATATCGGGACTTTGCCAGTGTTGATGCGGCGCCAACCGCAAGCGCGCGTCTTCATGACCGAGCCAACGGCGGAAATCGGCACTGTGTTGCTTCACAACTCGGTCAATGTGATGACGCGGCAACGCGAAGATCTCGGGACGACGTTGTATCCGCTCTTCACGCATCGCGAAACCGATCGCGCGGCGGAACGCTGGCAATACTGTGGGTTGCGTCAGCCCTACTCGCTTTCAGGCGAGCGTTCGGCGCAAGACGAGAGCGATTCATTGACGTTCGAATTCTGGGACGCGGGACACGTTCTCGGCTCCACTGGAGTTCTGATTCGCGCCGAAGGCCGAACGATTTTTTACACGGGCGATGTGAACTTCGACGACCAGACAATCGCGCAGGCCGCGGCTTTTCCCAAGGAAAAGATCGACATCCTGATCATGGAATGCACGCGTGGCGATACGCCCGTGCCGTCGACGTGGTCGCGCTCGGGCGAAGAGGAGCGATTTATGCGCTCCATCGAAAGCGCGTTCGAGCGCGGCGGTTGTGTGCTCGTTCCGGTTTTCGCGCTTGGAAAAACGCAGGAAGTGCTGGCGATGCTTTATAAATTGCGCCGCGAAAAAGTTCTCGATTTCCCGATCTACATCGGCGGCCTCAGTTCGAAGATGACCACGATTTACGATGAGCGCGCGCGAATGGGCCGGCGCCAATTGCCGCGACTGCAATTGCTCGCCGAATTGCGTCCGTTCGTCTTGAACGCCGAGACGATCAACGACGCGCGCGCGCGGCCTGGACGAGTCTATGCGCTCTCGAGCGGAATGATGACGCCGAAGACGCTTTCAAACATTTTCGCGCAACGAGTGGTCGATCAGGCACGTCATTCGATTTTCTTCGTCGGTTATGCCGATCCTGAGTCGCCGGCTGGTATCTTGCGGAATGCCTTGCCGAACGAAGAAGTGACGATCGATCCGGACGGTGCGCCTCAGCGGGTGCGCTGTCACATCGAGCAGTTTCAATTTAGCGCGCACGCGTCGCGCGAATCGTTGATTGCTTTCGCCGAGCGCGTCGCGCCGAAGAAAATTTTGCTCGTTCACGGTGATCCACTCGCGGTGGAATGGATGCGCGCGCGGCTCGTTTCCGATTTGCCGAAATCGGAAGTGATCGTGCCGACGCCGGGAACCGAGCTCGAATTGTAGTGAAAATTGTTTCCTGGAACATCAACTCGTTGCGCAAGCGGCAAGACCGATTCTTCGAGTGGCTGGAAAGTTTTGCGCCGGACATTGTTTGTTTGCAGGAAACCAAATGCACCGACGACCAGTTTCCCGTCCTCGCGCTCCAATCCGCGGGATACGATTCCGCTTATCACGGTGAAAAATCGTACAACGGCGTCGCGATTCTTTCGAAAACGAAGCTGACCGACGTGCGCGCTTCGCTTTGCGATGAAGTGGTCGATCCGCAGGCGCGCGTGATTTCGGCGACCGTGGGAAAATTGCGAGTCTATTCCGTTTACGCGCCGAATGGTCAGGCCGTCGGTTCGCCGGCTTACAAATACAAATTGGAATGGTACGCGCGACTGCGCGATTGCTTGGCGAAAGAGAAGGATGTCGATCTCGTCGTGTGCGGCGATTTGAACGTCGCGCCCGAAGATGTCGATGTTCACGATCCGCAACTGTGGCGCGGCGCGATCATGTGCTCCGATGGCGAGCGCGCTGCGTTTCAACAGCTTTGTGAAATTGGTCTGCGCGATACGCTACGATTGCATCCGCAACCGCCTGGCGTTTTCACCTGGTGGGATTATCGAATGCTCGCCTTTCCAAAAAATCGCGGCCTGCGCATCGACGCTGTCCTGGCAAGCGAAGCACTTGCGAAAAAATGCACCGTCTCCGGCGTCGATCGCGAAATGCGTAAAGGCAAAGATCCTTCCGATCACGCGCCGATTTGGGCGGACTTTAATTTGTAGCGGCGCTCTATGAGCGCCGAATATTTTAGTTTCGGCGGTCACAGACCGCCGCTACAAAAGACCCGATGAGTCCTCGACTGCATTGTCGCGTATCATTACCACCGGCAAAGCCTCTGCTTGTTTGGGACGGCGAATGTCATTTCTGCCGGCGTTGGATCGAGCGCTGGCGCGAAATCACGGGTGATGAAGTCGATTATCAACCGTTGCAGCAAGTCGGAGAAAAATTCCCGGAAATTCCGCGGGAGCAATTTGAACGCGCTGCAACTCTTGTTGAAACAGACGGCGCCGTCTTTTCCGGAGCCGAAGCAGTCTTTCGCTCCTTGCGATGTCGATCTTCGAGAAAATGGTTGAGCTGGAGTTACGATCATGTCCCGGGTTTCGCGGGGATTTCGGAAGTAATTTACAAAGTAATTTCCCGAAATCGGCGGTTCGCTTCGACGATCACGCGGTTTCTTTGGGGAAAAGACGTTCGCCCGCCAACTTATTTGGTCGCGCGCCGATGGTTTCTTAGCGCACTCGGTTTGATTTTTCTGATCGCGTTCGTGTCGCTTTGGGTCCAGATCGACGGGCTCATTGGCTCCGGCGGCATTACTCCGATCGCCGATTTTCTTCCAGCCGCGCGCGCTCAACTCGGCGACCGCGCGTTTTCGATGTTGCCGACGCTATGCTGGTTCAACTCGAGCGACGGCTTCCTCCATTTTCTTTGTGGTGGTGGAGTTCTGTTGTCGTTATTGCTGATTTTCCGGGTCGCGCCCGCGCTTTCGCTCGTTGGTCTCGTTGTTTTTTATCTTTCATTCGCGGCCACGAGCGACGGATTTCTCAATCCGTTCCTGAGCTATCAATGGGACGCGCTTCTTATCGAGACGGGTTTCTTGGCAATCTTTCTCGCGCCGTGGCGACTCTGGCCGACAAAGTCGAACGAGCCGCCGGTTTCGCGCGCTGCGATTTTTCTTCTGAAACTCCTGCTCTTCAAACTGATGTTCATGTCCGGCGTCGTGAAACTCACTTGTGGCGAGGATTCGTGGTGGAACCTGACCGCGCTCGATTATCATTATTGGTCGCAGCCGTTGCCGACCGTGATCGGTTGGTGGGCCGATCAAAACCCCGAGTGGTTCAAGAAATTCTCGGTCGCGTTTTGTTTGGTAGTCGAAATCATCGTCCCATTTTTCATTTGGGCGCCGCGACGACTGCGCTTAATCGCCTGCGCGCTGTTGATCTTTCTGCAAATCACGATCGGCGCGACGGGGAACTACAACTTTTTCAATCTGCTCACGATCGCGCTCTGTTTGTTGCTGATCGACGATTCACTTTGGCGACGAAAAGAATCGGCGGTCATAGACCGCCGCTACAGAATTTCCGATCGATTAGCGATCTATACAACGATCACCATTCTGATTCTGACAGTCCCGTTCAACGCCTGGCACGTTTACAGTTCGTTTCAACGTTATCTCGAACCGCCGCGACTTGTTCAGCGCCTCGAAACGTTACGCCTGGTGAACGGTTATGGTTTGTTCCGCGTGATGACGAAAGATCGCAAAGAGATCGTGATTGAAGGCAGCGCCGATGGATCCAAATGGAAACCGTACGAGTTCAAGTGGAAACCGGGTGACGTGATGCGCGCGCCGGGCTGGTGCCAGCCGCATCAACCGCGACTCGATTGGCAGATGTGGTTTGCGGCCCTTCGTTCGTATCGGGAAAATCCGTGGCTTGTTCAAACAATCATCGCCCTTTTGCGCGGCCAACCAAAAGTCGTAGCGCTCTTCGAGCGGAATCCGTTTCCAGAAACTCCGCCACGCTACATTCGCGCGACGTTTTATCGGTATCGATTCACCAACGCCGAAGAACATCGACAGACCGGCGCATGGTGGAAGCGCCAGGAATTAGGAGAATATTTGCCGAGCGTTTCCCTCGAAGATGTTCAGTAACGGTTGAGCAGCGTGCGTCATCGAATATATTTCGGCGCGATGCCGAAGGAAGAGCAGATCGTGATGGAGGGAACTGTGACGCAAGTATTGCCGGGAACGATGTTCCGCGTCGATCTCGCCGGTCAACGCACCGTGCTCGCCCACATCTCGGGCAAAATGCGCAAACATTTCATTCGCATCGTTCCGGGTGACAAAGTTTCGGTGGAGCTTTCACCTTACGATTTGACCAAGGCGCGCATTATCTTTCGGGAACAGTAAGATCGACAACAGGCGCGGGATTTGCTCAGAATCGCAAGCGCGCGGATAGTTAGGACAACAAATTGAATTGGGAGAACACCATGGCTGAAGAACACAAAACAAATCGAGGACCTGGAGCGAGCGATAAGTTCGAGAGCAGCAAAATGCACGCACGGAAAGCGGCCGAAGATCTGCGCGATGCGGCCGAAGCGGTTGCCGGTGAATATAAGGGCAAGGCCGAACAAGCGTGGAACGACGCGCGCGGAAAAGCGGGGAAGGCTTGGACCGATGCGCGCGGTCGCGCCGAGGATGCATGGGGCGATGCGCGAACTCGTGCCCGCACGTTTCAAGACGATGCCGAACAATACGTTCGAGAAAATCCAACCAAGGCGATATTCACCGCGCTTGGCGTCGGATTTGTGCTCGGACTGATTTTGCGGCGCTAAAGCCGCGATCTGCCGAATGGCGCAGGAAGATTCGCCCTCGCGGAGTCGAACGCGCCAGGCTGGTTTTATTGGAAGTCTGGTCGCGCTCGCGAGCGCACTCGCAGATTTTTTCGAAAGCCGCGCCGCGCTCTTTGCCACTGAATCGAAGTCGGCGCTCGTTCAGTTCGTTTTGATCGCGATTTGTCTGGTCGCGGCGCTTTTATTTTTCGCATTCGGTTATGTTTTCTTGCTCGCGACTGCGGTCGTGGCAGTTGCGCATCTCGCGAACGTTTCGTGGCTGTGGACAGCGCTGGCCGCGGCCGGACTGCACATTTTAATCGCGCTCATTTTTATTTTAATCGCGCGCTCTGGAATTAAGCGTCCGATCTTGCCTGAAACCATCGCTGAATTAAAAAAAGACAGGGAATGGCTAAAAAATCTCGAAACAAATCAAAAGCAGAGCTGACCCAGCAAATTGCGCGCTCTCGCGAAGATGTCACGCTTCGGCTGAATCGGGTTCGTGAGGAAGCCGATTTGCCGAAAAAAATCCGCCGCTCGGTCCGGCGCGAACCGCTTCCGTGGATCGTCGGCGCGATCGCTGTTGGTTTGATCATCACCGGAATCGTGACGCGAAAGAAGAAGGTCATCGTCGATGCAACCCGACGCGGCAGTAAAACCAAGAGTGTGCTTTTGGAAACAGGTTTTGTTTTGGGAGCGTTGCGGATCGCGGCCAGTTTGCTCAAGCCCGTGGTGATGAAGTTTGTCGAGGACAAGTTCCGAGGCTACGCCTCGCGCCGACCTCCCGGACCAAAAGGCTTTTGAGTTTACGTGCGGCGCCGTCCGACATACAACGAGCGGCGCGCCATGCCAGAAACATCGACATCTCCCAAATCGCATCCGCTTTCGCACGTTGACGAATATCTCGCCGTCGGTCAGAAGGCCTGCGCGTCGGATGTTCATCTTGGCGTAAACGCGCCGCCGATTTGGCGATTGCACGGAACGTTGCAACCGATCTGGCCCGATGCGCCGCGTCTGACTTCAGATCAAACACTCAAGCTCGCTGAAGGTTTTCTTTCGAATCGGCACAAGACCCAATTGAACGAGCGCGGCGATGCCGATTTCGCTTACGCGAACAGTTTCGGCCGATATCGGACAAGCGTGATCCGGCAACGACTCGGCGTTGATCTCGCCTTTCGCATCGTCAACACCAAAGTGCGCACGATGGATGAGCTCGGCTTGCCCGAGCATCTCAAGCTCCTCGCGCGCTATCAAAATGGATTGATTCTTGTGACCGGCTCGGTCGGCAGCGGAAAATCGACAACGCTCGCGGCATTGGTCGAGCAAGTGAATGCCGAACGTCGCGAGCATATCATTACGCTTGAAGATCCGATCGAGTACGTGCTCGAGCCGAAAGGTTGTCACATCACGCAACGCGAAGTGCACACGCACACGCGCTCGTTCGCGGCCGCGTTGCGGGGCGCGCTCCGCGAAGATCCGGACGTGATCATGGTCGGTGAGATGCGCGATTTGGAAACGATCTCGCTCGCAATCACCGCGGCCGAGACCGGCCATTTGGTTTTGGGAACGCTCCACACCGGCAACGCGTCGCGCACGCTCGATCGGTTGCTCGATGTTTTTCCGCCCGATCAACAGGAACAAATCCGGATCATGGTGAGCGAATCGCTCCGCGGAGTGATCAGTCAGCAATTGATTCCGCGCGCAGACGGCAAAGGTCGCGTGCTCGCGCTGGAAATTCTCACGAACACGCCGGCGGTCGCAAATGTGATTCGCGAAGCGAAGACCTTCATGCTCCCGGGAATAATTCAGACCGGAAAAAAACAGGGGATGCAATTGATGGACGACGCGCTGGCGGAGCTGTCGAAGCGCGGACTTATCACGGCGGAAGAAGCGATGGCGCGAGCGGAACAAAAGGCGGAGATGCGCAGTCAGCTCCGCAAATGACGAAGCACGAATGACGAAATCCGAAACAATTTCGAAGCCTAAAGCACGAATGTTTGAAAGAATTTTGTCATTTGAATTTCGGATTTGTTTCGAGTTTCGAACTTCGGATTTCGACCTTTAATCATGCCTAAGCTCAACGAGTTCTTAAAAGTCATTGTATCGGAAGGCGGCTCGGATTTGCACATCGGCGAAGGTCAGCCGCCGAAAATGCGAAAGCATGGCGATGTGGCGCCGATTCGCGAGCAAGCGCTCGGGCGCGATGAGACGATGTCGATGTTGCGCGAAGTCTGTGGCGATCGGAATTGGAAAATTTTCGAGGAACGCGGCGATCTCGATTTTGCCTACGAAATGGACGCGGCTTCGCGATTTCGTTGCAATTATTTGAAACAAACGCGCGGTTACGGCGCGGTCTTTCGTTTGATTCCGACCAAGATTGCGTCGCTCGAGGAACTCGGAATTCCGCTCGTGGCCAAAGAATTCGCCCACTTGCGCGGCGGCCTGGTGCTCGTGACCGGCCCAACCGGCTCCGGAAAATCGACGACCCTGGCGGCGTTGATCGATTACATCAATGACAACTTCTCCCGGCACATCGTCACGATTGAGGAACCGATCGAGTTCGTGCACGACAACAAACGCAGCGTCATCACCCAGCGCGAGATCCCCGGCGATTCCGAATCGTTCCCGGTCGCGCTCAAAGCGGCGTTGCGCGAAGACGCCGACATTGTGCTCGTCGGCGAGATGCGCGATTTGGAAACGGTTTCTCTCGCGTTGACCGCCGCGGAAACAGGTTTGCTCGTTTTCGGAACGTTGCACACCAACAACGCGCGCAAGACTGTCGATCGAATGGTCGACGTTTTTCCAGCTGCGCGACAACCGCAGGCGCGCGCGATGCTCGCCAATTCGTTACGCGGTGTTCTCGCGCAACTCCTCATGAAAAAAGCGGATTGCTCGGGTCGCATCGCGGTAAACGAAATTCTGGTCGCGAACGCCGCCGTCTCCGCGATCATCCGCGAAGGCGCGACGCAAAAACTTCAGGACGTCATCGTTTCCGGAAAAGGGCAGGGGATGCAATTCATGGATGACGCGATCTTTGCGCTGTTGGAGAAGCGGATCGTCACGCCGCACGAAGCGTTCATGAAAGCGATCGACAAGAACCGGTTCAAACAATATCTGCCGGCCGAGGAAGAACATCTCGGCGATGCCGCCGGTGCAGTTCCCAACGACGAGAAGAAGCTGCCAGGCAATTTCATGAAGCGCGCGGCGACCCAAATCGCGACCAGGTCGACCCGACGATAACTTCTGCCAAATCCCCGTCAGCCGATAGAGCGGGATGTCAGATATTTAGATCTGACCGCGTTTCCTTCCGCACATCTCAATGAATTACTCGAAGGTGATTTCGTTTGGACAAAAGACGAGATTGCCAGCTGCCATTTGAGGGTCATACATCCGGGCGAACGGCAACGGATAAACGGTGCCCGTGTTATCGCGGTATTCTCCGCGTGCGAATATGAAAAGACGGGCCTTTCCGGTATCAAGCGCCTCGCGCCGTTCCGGGGTGTAATCGACATCGAACCTCATCTCAGCATGATTTCCGGTCCCGGGCATCGCTTGCACCGGAAACTCAAGGGCCGGGTTCGGTTGAACTGAGAATTTGGTTTCACTCAAAGCGACGTCAAAAACGAGAGTCTTATCCTTTATCGAAACGATCGCATCTTCTTCTCCGGTGTTGACCAGTGTGAACTTGACGCGCCATGGTTCCCCAGGTTTCTCGGGGAACACCAATGTGCTATCAAGAATAACCACTCGCGCTCGCCTGGTCGGAGTGGATTTCGTGTTTTCTGCATCTTGTTTCCAAAGGTAGGCTTGGAGCCAAGCAAAGAACGAAAGCACCCCGAATACGGCAGCGGCGAACCCTATCCAAACCGCGGCGTCTCGGTGCTTTTGACTGAACGCCATTCCTGCCGCGATGACCCCGAGTAAGGAAAGCATGGTCAACGCGATCTGATAAACAATTTCCATCTTACTTTTATGAATCACCGCTTGGTTTATTTAGGGCTGTGGCTCGCATTTTTAGTTGGTGTTTGTCGAGTGGAGTAGACGGAATTTTCCGGTCTAAGCCGGAACTTTAGTGGGGGGGACGGGGGAGAAATGCCGCATTCGTCGACGATCATGTCAGGTTTTTAGGTTTGCTGCAAGCTACAGCGAAGAGCCCGCCCTTCGTTGACAAGGGAAAACGTGGGTGATATTTTCGCCGCACTTTGCCGGAAATCCCGGCAAGGCTAAGTAACCGAGGCTCTTAATTTGCACTCGCTGTTGAATAGTCAGGTATTGGTGCTGAATCGTCTCTGGCAGGCGGTCAATATCTGTTCTGCGCGCCGCGCTTTCTCGCTCGTTTACGCCGGCCACGCGCACGTGGTCTCTTCCGACGATACGAATAATTTCCTGACGCACGATTTCGAAAGCTGGCGGGACTTTTCAACCGACGCGCCGGATCACGAGCTGGTGCAAACGATTTCCTGGAAGATCCGCGTGCCGCGCGTGATCGTGCTCCTCTTCTTCGATCGCCTCCCGAAAAAGGAAGTGAAGTTTACTCGTCACAATGTTTTCGAGCGGGACAAGAACACTTGCCAATACTGCGGAATCGCTTTCGATCGGAACGATTTGAATCTCGATCACGTGGTGCCGCGCGATCGAGGCGGAACGACGACTTGGGAAAATGTCGTTTGCTCGTGCATTCCGTGTAACACGCGCAAAGGCAATCGGCTTCCGCAAGAAGTGCAGATGATGTTGATCCGGAAACCAAAGCGGCCCAAGTGGCGGCCGTTCTTGCATGTCACTTTCACCGCGCCGCAACACGAAAGCTGGCGGCACTTTGTCGATCTTGCTTACTGGAACGTCGAGCTAAGCGACTGACTCCGAACCACGGATTTCACGGATTCAACGGATCAGATACAAGACAACTCTGGTCCGTATTCGTGTTATCCGTGGTCAATGCTTCAGTGCATTTAAAATCGGTTGGGGATAAACGCCGAAAAGAATCGTTGCGGCAATCAGCAAGATGATCACTGCGCGTGAAAGGGTGCTGACCGCGATTGCGTTGTTGTTCGGGCTCGGCTGCCCGCCTGCAACGCTAAGCGAAGCATTGCGGGCAGGCCAGTACATCGCGCGCACAACTTTTAAGTAATAATAAAATCCGCACGCGACGGTGACGATTCCGACCACGACGAGCGCGGTTTGTTGCTGCGCGACGGCTGAAACGAAGATGAAGAACTTTCCGAAAAACCCGGCGGTGAAGGGAAGACCGGCGAGCGAAGCCATGGCCACGAGCATCGCGAACGCGAGAAACGGCGCGCGTTTTGCCAATCCGTCGAAGTTGGAAATCTCTTCGCCGGTTTGCTGCGCGACGATGACGAGGATCGCAAAACTCAACAACGTCATGAGCAAATACGCTGCGAGATAAAAAGTCACCGCGCGTCCATCAAAACAGGCGACGCCGATCAGCAAATATCCGGCGTGCGCGATGCTCGAGTAAGCGAGCAGGCGCTTGAGATTGGTTTGCGGCAGCGCGGCGAGATTGCCGTAAACCACAGTTAGGAGCGCGATCAAAACGATCAAACGCTCGATGTTTGGCAAAATCAAAAACGGTTGGAGGACGCGCAGGAGAACGACAAAGCCCGCGGCTTTCGATCCAACGGACAAAAATGCGGTGATCGGCGTTGGCGCGCCTTGATAAACATCCGGCACCCAAATTTGAAATGGAACCGCGGCAATTTTGAATCCGAGACCAACGAGAACCAAGACCGCGCCAAACGTCGCCGCGTAATTGTCGATCTTCCCGCTGGCGAAAGCCGCGGTGATCTTTTGCAGATTCGTTTCGCCGGTGACGCCGAAAATCCAAGTGATGCCGTAAACCAGAAACGCGGTGGAAAGCGCGCCGAGGATCAGATATTTGATGCCGGCTTCGAGCGCAATTGGATTCCGGCGCGGAAAACTGACTAACACGAAAAAAGAAATCGTGACGAGCTCGAGCGAAACGAAGATGAAAACAAAATCGATCGCGGAGACGAGATACATCAATCCGGCGCAGGTCAGAAGCGGGAGTGAGAAAAACTCTCCGAGATGTGAAGCGCGCTGCTCGCTTTTCCGAATTGCCGGCGCGTAGTCGATCATCATCAGCAGCACGATGATGGTGGTGACGAGCATGAATCGCTTGAAGAAGATCGACAACGCGTCCGCCGTATAAAAACTCCAAAACGCGCCGACATGCTGAGTCGGTGAGCCAGCAAGAAAGAAACTAGCGATAAGAACTGCAACGAGTCCGACGATTCCGGCGTAGGCGAATGTTTTCTTGTCGATGTTGGCGGCAAAGGTTTCGCACATCAGAATCGTTATTCCAAGAACGAGCACGGCGATTTCGAGATACGGAGCGATCATTTTGTTGCCGTGAAATAAGTCCGGAATGTCGGTTCGACCATCTGCACGAGCGTTTGCGGGAAAAAACCAAACCAAAGCAATCCCGCGATGAGCAGGGCAATGGGAATTCGCAGACTGGCGCGAAGATCGACAATCTTCGACCAGCGCTCACTCGTTGCGCCCCAGAAAATGGAGCGATACGCGCGCAACATGTAAACGGTCGAGATCACCACGCCCCAAAGCGCGAGGACCGTCGCGATTTGGAAAAGATGGAAACGTTCCATCGACCAACCATTCCGAATCGCGCCGAAAAAAATCATGACCTCGGAAGCGAAGTTGGCGAAACCGGGGAGACCGATCGCGGCGAAAGTCGCAAAACCAAATGCCAGACCGGCGAACGGCATTGCTTTGGCGAGTCCTCCAAGTTCGGCGAAGGCTAGCGTTCCGGTGCGATTGCGAATTTGACCGGCGATCGCGAACAGGAGCGCGATGGAAAGTCCGTGCGCGAAAATGAGCGCGGCGGCGCCAGTTGCTCCAAGAATGTTGGCACTGGCGATTCCGAGGAAAATATAACCCATGTGCATCACGCTCGAGTAACCGAGCATCCAATCGAGCTGCTTCTGTGCGACGGTAACGAGTCCGATGTAGATGATGTTGCCGAGTAAAAGAACCGCGACCAGATACATCCAAAAGTGCGCGCCCTCCGGAAGCATTGGCGTCGCCAAACGGAGCAAACCGTAAAGACCGAATTTTTTTAGGACGCCCGCGTGCAGCATTGCCGCAGACGGCGGCGCGGATGCGTAGGCTTCCGGTGCCCAGGAATGAAATGGAAATAGCGAAATGAGAACGCCGAAACCGATCAGCAACAAAAGATAAATGTGGCGTTGCTCCGGAGCGGCAATGGGATGAACCGCGATCGCTTCCTGCAGCGCGCGAATGTCGAAGCTGCGTTCAGGCGGCGGAAGACTCTGGTAAAGGAGAATGAGTCCAATCAGCAAAACGAAACTGCCGAGCGTGAGATAAATCGTAATTTTCCATGCCGCACGGACGCGATCGCCGGTTCCCCAAATTCCAATCAGCAAAAATGTCGGAATGAGCGCGAGCTCGTGAAACGCGTAAAAGAAAAACAAATCGATCGACGCGAAAGCGCCGATCGCGCCGGCGGAAATGAAAAGGAGACAGGCATAAAATGCGCGTTCGTAATTATCGATCTTATCGGCGAACCAAACGGCGGCGAGCGTGACGGTCGTCGCGAGCAAGAGCATGAGCAGACTCAAACCGTCGACGCCGAGCGCAAACTGAATTCGCCAATCGGTTGAAACGACAAATGAAGTTACAAATTGAAATCCGCCTGCAACGCGATCGAACTGCACGAACACAAGCAGGGTCACGAAAAGATTTGCGGCCGCGGCGATCAATGCCGTTAGCCGAGCGGAAGTTCCGGCGAGAATCAGGATGGCCGCGACAATCGGGCAAAGGACAAGAAAAAGAAGCATCAGCGGAAAATGGTAAAGTAAATGAGGACGACGATTCCTAGTCCGAACAAAAACGCGTAGGCCTGAAGATTGCCGACTTGGAACAAGCGAAGCAGACTGCCGATACCAAAAGTTCCGCCGCTCGCGCCGCGAACCACTCCGGCATCAATGATCCAGCGATCGAAGAAATCCGCGATGCGGGCGAGAAGTTCCTGAGTCCGGTTGATTAGCCATTGGTAAAATTCGTCGATGTAAAAGCGATGCCGGATAAGATCGACATGGAACGGGTCGTGTTCGCGATTTCGATAAAGCCAGGTTGCAATTCCAACTCCCAACGCGAGCGCGCTGAGCGCGAGCACGGAAACGATTACGCCGCTCTCGCCTTCGTGCGGCACGATGAGAAAATATTTGGCGACTGGTTCCAAGCCGGCGACGAGCGCGAAGAATGCGAGAATGAGCAGCGGCACAATCATCACCAGCGGCGATTCTCTGCCGTTGCGAGCGGCATCGCTCCGCGGTTTTCCGAAAAATACGATGATGACTGCGCGCGAAATGTAAAACGCGGTGAGAAAGGCAGTCGTTAGGCCGATGATAAAGATCGGCAGGTTGCGGCCGTAAGCGAGCGCGAGAATTGCGTCTTTGCTGAAAAATCCGCTAAACGGCGGGCAACCGATCAGGGCGAGTCCGCCGACGGCGAAAGTCGCGAAGGTGGTTTTCAGTTTCCCCGCGAGGCCGCCCATTTTCCAGATGTTTTGTTCGTGATGCAGACTGACGATGATCGAGCCGGCGGCGAGGAAGAGGAGTGCTTTGAAAAATGCGTGGGTGAAAAGATGAAACATCGCGGCTTCGTCGGAAGCGAGACCGACAGCCATGATCATGTAACCGAGTTGCGAGATGGTTGAGTAAGCGAGAATTTTTTTGATGTCGGATTGTTGCGTCGCGAGCAATGCGCCGAGCAGTGCGCTGATCGTTCCGATCCAGGCGATGACGAGCAGCGCGGTTTGGGACGCGTGAATGAGAAACGCGACGCGCACGAGCAGATACACTCCGGCCGCAACCATCGTCGCCGCGTGGATCAAGGCCGAGACCGGCGTCGGACCTTCCATCGCATCCGGCAACCAAACATGGAGCGGGAATTGCGCGGATTTGCCGACGGCGCCGCAAAAAATCAGGACTGCGGCAATTGTCAGATAATCGGGATTGCTAGTGATGCGCGACAAATGGGCAACGATGTCGTCGAACACGACCGAGCCGGTCGCCATCCAAACCATCAGAATCCCGATCATAAATCCGAAATCGCCGATGCGCGTGGTGAGAAATGCTTTCTTCGCGGCCTCGGCGGCGGAATCGCGCTCGAACCAATGACCGATGAGGACGTAGGAAGTGAAACCGACGAGCTCCCAGAAGATGAACATCATTACGAAATTGTTCGCGAGCACAATCCCGAGCATGGCGAACATAAAGAGCGAGAGCGCGGCGAAGTAGCGCGATTTGCCTTCGTCGTCGCGCATGTAGCCTAACGAGTAAATGTGAATCAATGAGCCGACTCCGGAAACGACGAGCAGCATCAAGCGGCTGAGATCGTCGAGCACGAACGCGATTGGGACATTGAAAACTCCGCGGATGTAAATCCAGTTGAATTCCGGCGCGGAGATGTCGGCTTTAACGAAAATTGCGCAACTGCAAAAGAAACTCCCAAGAACGGCGGCAACGGAGATGTAGCTGCTGACATTTTTCCAGCGGCGCGTGAACAGCGTGATCACCACTGCGGAGGCGAGTGGCAGCAGCAAAACGAACCAGGGAAGTCGAGTGATCGCGGTAAACATTTAGAATTTCAAGCTGCTGATGTCTTCGACGTGAGTGGTTTGGCGGAGACGAAAGAGGGCAACCACGATGGCGAGACCAACTGCGACTTCCGCCGCCGCGACGGTGATGATGAAGAAAACAAAAACCTGCGCGTTGTAATTCGGCGCGCCGGTTGGATCGACATGGAAACGCGAGAATGCGACAAGCGAGAGATTCGCCGCGTTTAACATCAGCTCGAGCGCCATCAAAATGATGATGATGTTGCGTCGTACCATCACGCCAGCGAACCCGATGGTGAACAGAACGCCGCTGACCAGAAGATAATCGCCGAGCGTGACCATGTTCAGCGCGTTTCGCGGCGACTCAGCATCACGACACCGATCGTCGCGACTAAAATGACGATGCCGATGATTTGAAACGGCAGATTGTAGTTTGTGAAAAGCGAGAGTCCGATGCGATGCACATCGTCGGATGTTGATCCTTCGGCTCCGCTCAGGACATGCCTTGCGAGTGGGGGGAAAGGTTTGTTGGCCGCGCCAAATCTTCCAATCACCGCAAAAATCTGGATGATCAGCGCGAGTGCTACGACCAAGCCGCCAGCGGACGCAATCCAATTGATTTTTCGCAATTTTTCGGCGCGCAGATCGAGCAGCATGATGATGAACAGAAACAGCACCATGATCGCGCCGGCGTAGACCAGGACTTGAATAATGCCGATGAAATAGGCGTCGAGCGAAATGAAGAGCGCAGCGAGCGCGAGAAACGAAACCACCAGGCTGAGCGCGCTCGCGACCGGATTCCGGTTGATGATGACCGCCGCGCCGAAGATCAGCATCATCAAAGCAAAGATCCAAAATAAGAATGCAGACATCTTCTTACGCCACAGATGAACACAGATAAAACACAGATGCAGAACCGGAACTCAAAAAATCCGTGACCATCTGTGTCAATCTGTGGCTTCTATTTTCTTTCATTCCATTTGAGCACCACGCCGTGCATGATGCCGCCGATCTCGAGGAGTTTGTCCTTGTGATGCACCATGTCTTCCCGCGTGAAACCGGTGATTGCGTAATCTTTCCGAAGGAAAATTGCCTGCTCCGGACAAACTTCTTCGCACATGCCGCAATAAATGCAGCGCACCATGTCGATATCGAATTCGTCGGGATATTTTTCGACTTTGGCAAATCGATCTGTCTTTGAAATTTCGCCCGGAATAATTTTAATCGCCCTCGGCGGGCAAATGAATTCGCAAAGCTGACAGGCGACGCAGCGGACGCGGCCATCCGTGTCGCGTACGAGCGCAGGCGCGCCACGATAATGATCCGGCAAATTCGAGTCCCACTTTTGCTCCGGATATTCCATTGTCACTTTCGTCCGGCGGAAAATCATGTTCTTGAAATGCTTGATGGTGATTAGAAGACCGGCCGCAAGCGCGGGCAAAAACATTCGTTCGCGCCAATTCAAATTTGGTCGTGGAACCGTGATCGCCATTAGAAATGGAAGTAAGCGAGAATAATCGCGACCAGGAAAATATTAACGAGCGCAATTTCAAAAAAGAAAAGCCAACCGAGTCGCATCAGTTGGTCCCAGCGAAAACGCGGGAGCGTCCAGCGCACCCACATCATGAAAAAGATGATCGCGCCAACTTTCGCGAAGAAGACGGCGATGTTGATCAAACCGAAAATCCAACCATGCGAGCCGTCGGGAATTCCCGGGAAATGCCAGCCGCCGAGAAAAAGCGTGACCACGATCGACGAGCCGGTGATCATCGCCGCGTACTCGCCGAGAAAAAAGAGCGCGAACCTCATCGAGGAGTATTCGGTGTGATAACCGCCGGCGAGTTCCTGCTCGGCCTCAGGCAAGTCGAACGGCAGACGATTCGTCTCGGCGAAAATCGCGATCATGAAGACGACAAAAGAGATCAACATTGGAATCGCGAGCAGCCATTTGCCGGCATTTTTCCAATCGCCGATGAACGGTGCGATCAACCAGCCTTGCTCGATTTGATATTGAACGACACTTGTCAGGCGCAAATTTCCGACAAGAAGAAAAACCGGAATCACCGCGAGACCGAGCGAGAGCTCGTAAGAAATCATTTGCGAGCTCGAACGCACGCCGCCGAGAAACGGATATTTCGAATTCGATGCCCAGCCGCCGAGCACAATTCCGTAAACGCCTAACGACGCGATCGCGAAGACGTAAAGAATTCCGACGTTGATGTCGGCGATGACCATTGGCACGCCGAAGAGCGTGCTCCCGAACGGCACGACCGCGATTGTTAGAATTGCGGGGATCATGGCGAGACACGGCGCGAGCCAGTAATAAAATGTGTTCACGCTTGCGGGCGTGAAGTCTTCTTTCAGTAAAAATTTCGCGGCGTCGGCGATCGGTTGAAACAAACCGGCTGGTCCGACGCGATTCGGCCCGAGCCGGTCTTGCATGAACGCGCTGACCCGGCGTTCGGCGTAAACCGCGTACGAAACCATCGGCAGAATCACGATGAAAATCATCCCGATGATTTTCAAAAGCGAGATGCCGATGAAAAAATAATCCATTGTCGATCTTGTTATCGGCCGGGCGGCCGTTTCTTTTCCGCTTTCTCGATGTCTTTCGCCTTTGGATCAACCGGCGGCCGCGGAGATTCGTTTTCCTTAATCACGTGCACGCCGAGGTCGCCGATTTTATTTAAAGTGAGACCGTGAAACTCCGGAACCTCCGCGGCCATTTGCCGGAAGACGTCATCGATTGTGTAAAGTCCATTGCTTCCGCCGAGCGCCTGCAAGAGATCGCGCAAAATCTCCCAATCGTCGCGCGCGTTTCCCGGTGGACGCACGGCCCGATTCAATCTTTGTAATCGTCCTTTGCCGTTAATCATCGATCCGCGTTTCTCGGCAAAACCGGAAGCGGGTAAACGGACGGTCGCGCGATCATTCGCGTCGTTTGCCAGAATATCCATCGCCACAAACGCCGGGAAGTTCGCCAATTGTTCGGCAGGAATTCCAACCTTCGTTGGATTCTCGCCGAGGACGAGAAGCGCTCTGATCTTGCCGGACTTCACATCTTTGGCAATCGCGGCAAGCGTTTCGCCCGGGTCAGACTTCAAACCGAGAATTAATCGCGCACCAACTCGATTCGGGTTCCGGTATTGGCTCAGCAAAATATCGTCGCCCTCGCCGCGACGTGGCACGATGTCGATGTAACGAACATCGAGGAGCTCCGCGATTTTGCGCGTGAGCCAAAGTTCCTCGTTAGTCATTCGCCCGGACGCGATAATCGCGATGTTTGAACCCTGAACTTGTCGGAGTTGCAGCGCCGCATGATTGATCGCGCTTTTCCAATCCGTCGAGGCGAGTTCGACGCCGTTTGAAATCTGCGGCTCGAGCAAGCGATTGTCCGCTTCGAGATATTTGAAATTCAATCGCCCGTAATCGCACATCCAGCACGAGTTCACGTGATCGTTTTCGCGCGGCGTTTGCCGATAAACAATGTCTTCGCGCGAGCCGATGATCGTGTTGCAGCCGGTCGCGCAGCTGGTGCAGATGCTCTTAGTCTCTTTCAAAAACCAAACGCGCATCTTGAATCGGAAATCGCTGGAAGTGAGTGCGCCGACCGGACAAAGATCGACCGTGTTGAGCGAGTAATTGTTTTCCAAACGCTTGCCCGGGTGTGCGGTCAGAACGGTGTGACTACCGCGGTCGATGAAGCCAAGCACGTCGTCCTTTGCAATCTCATTGCAGAAACGAATGCAGCGCGAGCAAAGGATGCAGCGCTCATCGTCGAGCGTGACGCGCGGCCCGAGCTCCACATTCTTTGGTTTCTTGACTTTGTGTTCTAGAAAGCGCGAACCGGCCGCGCCGTACTCGACGCTGAATTCCTGCAGCTCGCATTCGCCGGCCTGATCGCAGATTGGGCAATCGAGCGGATGATTGATCAGCAAAAATTCCATCACACCTTTGCGACATTCCTGCGCGAGCGGCGAATTTGTGCGTACGCCCATTCCTTCCGCGACATCTTGTGCGCAACAAATTTGCGGGCGCGGCATCCAATTGATGATCGGTTTCCCATCCCCGCCGAGCTCCGGTTTTCGATCGGGTCCCATTCGCGGCATGCCCATCTCAATCAGACACATTCGACAATTCCCCGGCGAGCTGAGTTTTTTGTGATAGCAATAACGCGGCACATACGCGCCGGTTTGCGCGCAAGCTTCGATGACGCGCGTGCCTTTCGGGAATTGATGCCAAACGCCGTCGATTTGAACGTTGAACATCGGATGCGCGTTGGACTTTTCGTCAGCCATATCAGATGACGGAATCGGCGCCGGCCTTTTCCCAACCGGGATCGTGGGCAAGGGGATTTGTTGGAATTGTTTCGCGCTCGATCAGTTCTTCCGACGTCGTTTCGGGAGGCAATGGCGGCGGAACAGATTTGCGCGCATGACCTGCGAATTCTTCCGGGAATTTTTCGACGAAACTTTGGGTCGGCCACGCGCAGGCTTCGCCAAAAGCGCAAATTGTGCGCCCGGCAATGTTGTCGCCGATTGTTTTCAGCGTGCGCGGGTCCTCGGTCACACCGCCGCCGCGCAGCATTCGCTCGGTGATTTTCTTCATCCAAAGCGAACCTTCGCGACACGGCGTGCACTGGCCACACGATTCGTGAGCGTAGAATTCGTTGATGTTGTTGAGCACCCAGACCATGTCCCGCGAATCGTCGAGCACGATGACGCCGCCTGAGCCGGCCATCGAACCGGCCGCGGCAAGCGTATCGAAATCCATCGGCAGATCGTTGACCGACATCTCCTGTTCGATTGTCGATCCGTCCGGTTGCTTTTGTTTGATCTTGAAGAATTCGTCGGCGCGCAAAGCTTTTGCCGAGCTGCCGCCGGGAATCACCGCTTTCAATCTCCGGCCCCATCTGATTCCACCGGCCATCTCGTAAATCAATTGGCCCATCGTCACTTTGCCGACTTCGATTTCGAAATAACCGGGGCGCTCGACGTCGCCGCTCACGCAAACGATCCGCGTGCCCGTATTGTTCGGCCGGCCGAGCTGCGCGTATTTCGCGCCGCCCATGGCGATGATGTGTTTCACCGCGCACAACGTCTCAACGTTGTTCACGATCGTCGGACACATGTAGAGACCGAGCACTGCCGGAAAATAGGGCGGCTTGATTCGCGGATACGCGCGCTTGCCCTCGAGCGATTCGATCAGGCCGGTCTCTTCGCCACAAATGTAGGCGCCGGCGCCGCGATGGATGTAGACATCGACATCGAAACCGGTGCCAAGAATGTTTTTACCCAGGAACTTGTGCTCGCGCGCTTCTTCGATGGCGCGTTCGAGGATTTTCGCGCCTTCGGGAAATTCGCCTCTTATATATATGTACGCTGTCCGGGCGTTGAGGGCGAAGCACGAGATCGCGATGCCTTCAAGCAGCTGGTGTGGATCTTCATGGATGATGTAGCGGTCTTTGAACGTGCCGGGCTCCGATTCGTCGGCGTTGCAAATGAGATAGACCGGCTTCTTCTCGTCCGGCTTGATGAAGCTCCATTTCACGCCGCACGGAAATCCGGCGCCGCCGCGTCCGCGCAATCCCGCGGTCTTTACTTCATTCACGATCTCGGAACGCGACATCGTGACCGCTTTCTTCAAATCTTCGTAGCCGCCGTCTTCGAGATACGTGTCGATGTCGATCTTCCAATTTTTGCGGCCGATGTTTTTGAAAATGATCCGGTTCTCAAGCGGATGCGGTTCGTAGATGCGAGGTTCTTCCGGCGCCGCTGATAAGATCGACATCGCGTTGTCGGGCTGAACATTCTCGTGCAGCTCATCATCCACCATGCAAACGGGCGCGGTGCCGCAGCTCGCCAGACATTCCACGAACTCGATGCTGTAATTTCCGTCGGGACTCACTGAAAACGGCTCGTGCCGGACGTCGCGTTTAATTCCTGTGGCCGCGCAAAGATTTTCCATGACCTGATAACTTCCGGCCATCGCGCAACTCAACGTTCGACAAACGCGGATGTGCGTTTTGCCGGCGCGCTTCTCGCGCAGCATCGGATAAAACGTAACCAGCTCGAAGATGTTGATCGGTTGCAGATCGAGCTTGGCCGCGATCCATGTCACGGCGTGATCGTTGATGAACCCAAAGTGTTCCTGCCAAAGATGAAGCAGCGGCAGCGCGGCGCTGCGCTTGTGCTCGCGCGGATAGTGCGCGATCGCATCATCCATTTTTCGCTCCAACTCGGCGGGAACGCGTGTGCTCGTCGAGTTCACGATTCGAAAATACTTAATCGGTCAGCGTGCTTTGCTTTTCCACGACCTTGTCGTCTTTGAAAACGATCGTCACCGTGTCTTTGCCTTGCCGGTAGATGTAGGTCGTCTTCTTCATGATCACGAAATCTTTATTATCGAGTTCGGTCGGCGGTCCAAGAATCGATTCCACCTGTTTCTTCGACATATTTTCGGCCACTTCGTCGACATTCGCTTTGGTGATGCGGCGACCGACACAACCGGCGATCGCGAGCATGAGCAAGAGCATGAGCAGGAGACGGGAGACTCGTCGCAAGATCGACATCTGATTCGTCATTCTCTTCATCTGTCGCATTCGCCCATGACAAAGTCCAGACTTCCGAGCATTGCCGGAACATCCGCGATCATGTGGCCTGGCATTAGTTCTGGCAGAATGCTCAAGTTCACAAACGACGGCGCGCGGATTTTTAATCGATACGGCACGCCGCCACCGCGGCTGTTGATGTAGAAACCCAGTTCGCCCTTTGGATTTTCCGCCGCGAAATAAATCTCGCCCGGCGGCGCATCGAGTCCTTCGGTCACGACAATGAAATGATGGATCAGTTCCTCCATCTTGGTCATCACGTGCGATTTCGGCGGCGTCATGTTTTTCCAGTCGGCGACGTTAATTGGTCCATTTGGCAATTTCTCGATGACCTGTCGCAAGATTTTTGCGCTCTGCCGCATCTCTTCGATTCGAACGAGATAACGATCGTAACAATCGCCCGCGCTGCCGACGACGACGTCGAAATCGTATTGCTCGTAATCGAGATACGGATGTTTGCGTCGCAAATCGTGTTCGACGCCGCTGCCGCGCAGATTCGGACCGGATAACGCGTAGGCGATCGCGCGCTCCTTTGTGATGACGCCGACGTCCTTCGTTCGATCGACAAAGATTTTGTTTCGCGTCAGCAATTTGTCCATCTCGGTGAGTGCCGTCGCGAATTGATCAAGAAAATCGCGCAGCATCGGAATGAATTTTTCTGGAAGATCGCGAATCTGTCCGCCGACGCGGGTGTAGGAAGTAGTGAACCGCGCGCCGCTGAGCAGTTCGCTCAAGTCGTAAATTTTTTCGCGTTGCGTGAACGAATAAAGAAAAACGGTCATCGCGCCGAGATCGAGAGCCATCGCGCCGAGCCCCATCAAATGTGACGAGATCCGCGAAATCTCGCAGCAGATCACGCGGATCGCTTTGCCGCGCGGTGGAATTTCCCAGTTCATTAACTTTTCGACCGCGAGCGCGTAAGCGACGTTATTGGAAAGCGGTGCGAGATAATCAAGCCGGTCGGTATAAGGCACGAACTGGTTGTATTGCATGTTCTCGGCAATTTTTTCGTCGCCGCGATGCAAATAACCGACGTCCGGCGTTGCTTTGGTAATCACTTCCCCGTCAAGCTCGAGCACGAGCCGTAACACACCGTGCGTCGCCGGATGCGACGGCCCCATGTTGAGAATCATCTTCTCGCCGATGTCGTGATCAGTCTCGCGCAACCGCGCTTCTTCCGCGGCGACTCGCGTCACCGGATCGGGCGATTCAATTTCGCGCACCGTGAATGCCATAGACTTGTCCTGAGCTCAGTCGAACGGATCGACAATCGCATTTATGCTCGCGACTCGATCACGCGGCGCAAGCGCAAATTTGGAATTGAATCACGCGGTTGACTGACGATGGTGAACGCTATGGCAAGAAAAATCGCGCTGTTGTTTGCCGGCCAGGGCGCACAAGTCGTCGGGATGGGAAAAGATTTGGCAGGACAATTTCCCGTGGCGGCAGATTTGTTTCGGCGCGCGGATGAAATCCTCGGCCGGAAGTTGAGCGACATCGCGTGGAATGGGCCGATCGAGGAGTTGACCAAAACTTCCAATTGTCAGCCGGCGCTTTTTGTTCACGGATTCGCTTGTTTGTCGATCTTGCGTGAAATCGCCGGAAATTTTCCGACAGGCGGCGCAGCCGGCTTGTCGTTAGGTGAACTGACAGCGCACGCCGCGGCCGGCACATTCGATTTCGAGAGTGGTCTCAAACTTGTGCACAAGCGCGGCGAATTTATGGACCAGGCCTGCGCCGAGACAATCGGTGGAATGGCTGCGATGATTGGCGCGGACGAAAACTCGGTGCGCCAATTGGCCGACGCTGAAGATGTCGATGTTGCGAACATTAATTCGCCTGGACAAATCGTCGTCTCGGGTGAGCTCGCGAAAGTCGAAGCCGCAGTCTCGGTCGCGAAAGAACACGGGATCCGCCGCGCGACGATGCTGAATGTGGCGGGCGCGTATCATTCGCGTTTGATGGAAAGCGCTTATGAAAAATTCGGCGCCGCCCTCGCTCATGTGCAAATCAATCCGCCGCGTTTTCCGGTTGTAAGCAACGTGACCGGCCGCGAGGTCAAGACCCCGATCGAGATTCGGCAATCGTTGCAGGATCAGATCACGAGCACGGTGCGCTGGGTGGATTGCATGGAACGGCTCGTCGCGCTCGGCTGCGAGACGTTCACTGAACTGGGTCCCGGCAGCGTGCTTGCCGGTTTGCTCAAGCGTACCCGCAAAGATGTCGATGTCATTTCGGCGAGCGACGTGGAATCGGTCCAAGTCTGCGCCGATCGAATCCGCGCCACGAGCTAAGATCGACAATTACGCTTCGGCATCGTAATTTTCTTTCGTGAATCTGACCGAACGAATCGATTCCGATCTGAAGATGGCGATGCGCGAGAAAAACGCGACCAAGCTCGGCGTTTTGCGAATGCTCAAAGCCGCCTTGACCAATGCCGCGATCGAAAAAGGCGCGCAAGGTCAATTGAGCGACACGGACACGACACAAGTGATCCGCAAACAGGTGAAGCAGCGGCAGGATTCGATCGAGAGTTTTGAAAAAGGTGGACGCGCCGAGTTGGCGGCGAAAGAGAAAGAAGAATTGTCGATCTTGCAATCTTATTTGCCGCAGCAAATGAGCGTGGACGAAATTTCCAAAGCCGTCCGTGAAACGATTGCCGAGGTCGGCGCGAGTTCGAAAGCGCAAATGGGCGCAGTGATGAAAGCGGTCCAGGCGAAAGTGGCCGGACGCGCCGACGGCAAAACGCTCAGCGCGGAGGTCCAAAAACAGTTGAGCGGTTGAGGAGTTGAGCTGTTGAGCCGATACCTGCGCGTAAATTTTAGTTCCACTCAACTTCTCAACAACTCAACATCTCAACATGCTTAGTGCGATCATCGTCGCCGCCGGAAGCAGCGAGCGAATGGGTTTCGATAAATTGTTCGCGCTCGTGAGCGGAAAACCGATCATCGCGCACACCATCGCGGCTTTCGAGCGGACGGCTTGCGTTGACGAAATTATTTTGGTCGGGCGCGCCGATAGTCTGGGCGAACTGGGCAAACTCATCGGGAAACCAACCAAAGTGAAACAGATCGTGGCCGGCGGCGCGGAGCGCAGTGATTCGGTCCACGCCGGACTCGAACATGTCGATCCAAAATCCGATTTCATTGCCGTTCACGACGCGGCGCGACCGATGATCACGCCGGAAAAAATCGAGCGCGTCTTGGAAGTTGCTCGAACAAGCGGCGGCGCGGCTTCTCTCGCCGAACCCATCAACGACACGCTGAAGCGCGCCGATGTCGACCTTGCCGTCAAAGAATCGGTCGATCGCAACGGAATTTACGCGATGCAGACGCCGCAGGTCTTCGCGAGAAAAATTCTTGAGGACGCTTACGATCTTGTCGCGAAGAAAAAAATCGCAGTGACGGATGAAGTTTCGGCGGTGGAGCTGCTTGGCCGCAAGATCGTTCTCGTCCCGAACCACGATTTCAACTTCAAGATCACTTATCCGCGCGATCTGCCGCTTGCCGAATTCGTTCTTCGTCAAAGAGCCGGAAACCAATAATATCTGGGCGTGGCGGACAAGATCGACCAGCTGCTGAAGCGCGCGGAATCTGCCGATCTCTCGGAATTGATGTCGATCTGGCGGTCGCGGCTGCCGGAAGAAGGATCGGGATCGCCGGCGTTATTTCGGTGTCTTGGCGAACGTATTCTCGCGCAAGGCGAGCCTTTGCTGGCCTACGATGTTGTCACTGGCGGTTTGGCAACGTGGCCAAAGGATACGCGCTTGCGTCAGCTGCAAGGTCTGGCGCTCGCACGGAGCGGCGCGATCGAACGGGCAAATGCAATACTCGAGGATTTGCGCGGCGAAGCGGAACCCGCCGAAGAAACGCTTGGGATGCTAGGTCGGACGTATAAAGACCTCGCAATTGCAGCACCAACAGCTGACCAACGTGCGCAATTTCTGAAGCGTGCGGCGGAGACTTACGCCGAAGCCTACCGAATTAGCGGCGGTTATTGGTCGGGAATCAATGCTGCAACAATGAACTTGCTCGTCGGTGAAACGGAGCGCGCGACTGATCTTGCGCAAAAAGTCCGCGCGCAATGTTTGAAAGTAATCGTGAACCCAACCGGTGATTCCTACTGGGAGCTCGCCGCGCTCGGCGAAGCGGCATTGATTGCACGCGATTTGGCGCAAGCCGCGCAATGGTATGGCCGCGCGGCCAATCAAGGTCGAAATCGTTTTGGCGATCTTCAATCGAGCCGGCGCAACGCGCGTTTGATTCTGCAGCACTGGAGCGAAGACCCCGATTGGATCGACAATTATCTGCGCATTCCATCCGTTGTCGTTTTTGCCGGACACATGATTGATCGACCCGACCGGGAGACACCGCGATTTCCCATCGAACTCGAACCATTGGTGGCGAAGGAAATTCGCGAGAAAATCGAAGCATTGAAACCGGGCTTCGGATTTTCGTCGGCCGCATGCGGGTCCGATATTTTGTTTCTGGAAGCGATGCTCGATTACGGCGCCGAAATTTCGATCGTCCTGCCTTACAATGAAGAAGAATTTATCCGCGACAGTGTGGAGATCGGTGTCGATTCAAAGAAATGGCGTGCTCGTTTCGACAATGTCGTCGCCCGCGCGGCCCGCGTCATCACCGCCTCGAATCAGCGTCTCGAGATCGGCGGCGTTTCGTATGAGTTCGCTAACCAAATCGTTCTCGGCCTCGCCACCATTCGCTGCCGGCAACTTGAGAGCAGGCTAATTCCGCTTGCGGTTTGGAACCAGCAGCCTGGCGATGGACCCGGTGGTGCTGCAAGTGTCGTTCAAAATTGGCGCTCGTTAGGCTATAACGCGGAAGTTGTCGATCTTTCAAAGATTTCCAAATCTGTGGCGGCGGTCTCTGACCGCCAAAAGAAACAATCCGACGATCAGAGATCGCCGCTACAAGGATTTGCCTCCCGGATCGTCGCGATTCTTTTCGCGGACGCGGTTGGTTTCAGCAAGCTAAGCGAAGCGGAAGTGCCGCGGTTCGTGCAGCATTTCTGTGGCGAGATTGCAAATCTGGCGAAGAAATATTCCAAAACCATCATTGCTAATAACACCTGGGGCGATGGTTTATATTTCGTCTTTTCCGATGTGGCCGCCGCCGGCGAATTTGGATTGGAAATTGCAGAACTGGTCGCGAAAACCGATTGGGCGAAGAAAGGTTTGCGGACGGAATTGAATTTGCGGATCGCATTGCACGCGGGGCCGGTTTACGAATTTGACGATCCGATCACCGAACGGCGGAACTACAGCGGGACGCACGTCAGCCGCGCCGCGCGGATCGAACCGATTACGCCGCCCGGTCAGGTTTATGCCAGCGAAGCTTTTGCTGCGCTGGCTGCCGCGCAACGAGTCCGAGATTTCAATTGTGATTACGTTGGGCAAACTCCAATGGCCAAAGGTTATGGCACATTGCCGGTCTACCACCTGCGGCGCGTGAGCACGTCGGCTGCGCGCTTGTAAGATCGACATCGACTTGTTAGTTGATTGCGGCGGTGACGCCACGTCCGCTTATTTTTATTTCCGCGGTTAGCCGCGAACTACACAGTGCCCGACAGCTCGTGGCAAACACACTGACGTTTCTCGGTTACGAACCGATCTGGCAGGATATTTTCGGGACCGAGAGCGGCGATCTGCGCGAATTGCTGCGCAAACGGATCGACCACTGCAAAGGCGTAGTGCAATTGGTCGGAAAATGCTATGGCGCCGAACCGCCCAAGCCGGACGAAACATTTGGCCGCGTCAGTTACACCCAATATGAAGCGCTCTATGCGCGATCGCGCGGCAAAAAAGTTTGGTACCTGTTCATCGGCGAAAATTTTCCGGCGGACCAGAGCGAGGCCGAAACGGAGGAGTTGCAGAACCTGCAAGCCGAATATCGCTCGCGCTTACAGGCAGATTCGCACGTATTTCATTCGCTGACGACGAGCGAAGGATTGGAGGCGAGCGTTCTCAAACTTCGTGACGATCTCACGCGGTTGCGGCGGGGAGTGAAGCAGTGGGCAGTCGGAATAGCGGCGCTGCTTCTGATCATCGTCGGGCTGGTGATCTGGCAAATTCGTGGGCAGGCGCAAATGAAAGCGGAGCTGGCAAAGCTGCGTGAGGGCGTTTTGGAATACCCGCGCTTAGAGGCGCAAGTGCACGGGTCGAGAACGGAAAGTAATCCGGCCGCCGAACAAGACCGAATTTATGTGATGCTGGCCAAACAATTGAATGTCGATCCAAAAATGTTGCGAGACAAGCTGCCGCAATTCGCCGCTCAGTTAAAGCAGGCGCCGAATGTCAGTACCTATGAGCGCGCAAACGCCAGTTACGTTGCCAAAGATTATGCCGAAGCCCAGCGTCTGGCCTTGCTGGCGGCGGATGAAGCCCGCAACTCACAACCGCCGGATGCGAGAAAACTCCTGCAAGCTTTGGAGTTGGCCGGACTTTCTGCGCGTAGCCGCATCCAATACGCAAGGGCAATGGAGCATCTTCGCGAAGCAGAAAAACTCACCGATCCGAATCGCGACTTGGATGAATGGGCGCGACTTGAGCACGAGATCGCCGATTTGTTAGTTGCCGACGGAAAGTACAGAGACTCCGAACAACTATTTCGAAAAATTATTGCTGCACGGACGAAGGCGCTCGGTCCAGAACATCCCGATACGCTCGACAGTCGCCATCGGCTGATCTACGCACTGGCTCGGCAGACGAAATATGCTGAGGCGGAAGCTGAGGCTCGCGATGTCCTCAAGCTGCGCGAGAAAGTTCTCGGGCCCGAACATGTTGATACAATCCTTAGTCGCTACAACCTTGCCGAGCCGCTTGTTGGTCAAGGAAAGTACATTGAAGCCGAAGCATTGTATCGCGATGTCATACGGCTCGACGAAAAAGTTCTTGGCCCGGAACATCCGCGGACGCTCGCGGCGCGCGTCGGACTCGCGACCGTTCTTGGAAGTGAAGGCAAAAATGCTGAGGCCGAACCGCTCTATCGCGAGATTATCCAGGTCGATCAGAAAGTGTACGGCGGCGAGCATCCGAATACACTCAATGATCGCCAAAACTTCACGACTACATTGCAGGCCGACGGGAAATACGCGGAAGCCGAAGTCGAATATCGGGACGTGATTCGGATGGACGAAAATCTAGTCGGCGCGGAACATCCGGATACGCTAACATGCCGGAACAACTTTGCGGAGATGCTTGACGATGAAGGCAAGTACGCGGAAGCCGAGGCCGAATGCAGGCGAATAATCGGGATAGAGGAGAAAGTGGTAGGTCCGGAGAATGAACTAACCCTTAATAGTCGTGGCAATCTCGCAGTTGCACTGATTGCGCAAGGCAAATTCCCCGAAGCAGAAGCCGAGTACAAAGATGTGATGGGCCGGTTCGAGCGCGTTCTTGGCGTCGAACATCCCGGCACGTCCGATTATACAGCTAAGTTTGCGGCGGCTTTGTCGCGTCAAAACAAAAGCGCACAAGCGATGGAAATTGCGACCGAAATGCATGAACACGCGCGTAGAAAGCTAGGTGCTAATAATCCGGCGACACAAAGGTACGCAAAGTTAATGCAGGATTTGGCTAGCCATCGATGACTATAGGACATTACCCTACACGTCATAGGAAATAAACCTAGACCCATAGAACTAAACTCGGTAAAGTCTCTTAGTTAATCTTCCCCATAATCTGAGCCGCATCCCGGTGCGATGGCTCGGACTTGCCGCACAGCGTGGCTTTTTCGCAGTTACCCCTGCGTCCGACAACAGTTTGTCGCGGGATGGTAGATGCCGAGTCAGCAATGCAGCGCGCAACGGTAAAGTCACGATCATCTGCGGATTTTTCCTCGTCGTAAGCGTGCTAAGTCAGTCAGTGTTTGGTCAAGGAACTTGGACAGTCGGACCATCCATGCCTGGCGCGAGTTACGGACTCCGCGGCGCATTTGTAGGCGGAAAGTTTTACGCGATCTCAGGATTCGCGACTAATCGTGTTGGAATCTATGACCCGGCTAACAACAGTTGGGCAACTGGCGCGCCTTTGCCTGAGCTAGCTCCTGATAGCGGGTACAATTTGCGGCAGTATTTCGGCTGCGCGGTTGTAGGCACAAAAATTTATGTCATTGGTGGCGACACGGGTGGGAGCGGCTCCCGCAATACTAATTATGCATACGATACCGCGACCAATACGTGGAACACTACTCCATTGCAGGTGCTGCCCGGCGGCGCGCGCTGGAACCTCGCGGCTGCGAGCTTAAATGGAAAAGTCTATGTCATCGGCGGACAAAGCGATGGGAATCCCCCCACGTTTTTTAGCCGCGTAGACATTTACGATCCGTCCAATAACACCTGGAGCACTGGAACGGCACTTCCAGCTGCTCGCGTTGGAATGATGGCGCAGACGATTGGCGGGAAGATATATGTATTTGGAGGCGCCGACGGTAACGGATCTTCAAACACCGGTGTTGTTTTCAATCCCGGGACTAACTCTTGGAGTGCGGTCCCCGGGACGATGCCGATCACAGTCGGAGCGAGTGGCAGTAGCACGGTGCTCGGCGGAATACTGTACGTCCTCGGCGGCAGTCAAGGTGCCGAGAATCAAGTTCAAGCCTTCAATCCTTCGAACTCAAGCTGGAGTACGTCCTTCTCGCTCATGCCTACCGGGCGCCACGACATGGCTGTTGCCGCAGACGAAGGGTCCGGGAAAATTTACGCGGCGGGTGGCTATAGTAATGCCTTCATTAGTGAGCTCGACATTTTGTCGCTGAGCGTACTCCCACCCATCATTACGAGCCCATTGAACTTGGATTATCTGGCCACCAACGAACTATTCGATCCGGCGGCAAACGGTGGTGTCGGTTCTTGGACAACAGAGGCTCAAATGCCGACTGCACGCGAAGGCTTTGGTATTGCTTCGGCACCTGGTGGACAAGATGGGGTTTGGACTATTGGAGCACATATGCCGCATGCGGCCTATGGATTGAGTACGGCCTTTGTGAATGGGAAATTCTACGCCATCTCCGGTTTCGTGTTTGGAGGAAATCTCGATACGCGGATTTACGACCCAGCTACGAACCAGTGGAGTCTTGGAGCTCCTTTGCCCGCCGATGTCCTGCGTCAGTTTTCCGGCTGTGCCGTCGTAGGAACAAAAATTTACGTGATTGGAGGTGATTGCGGTTGCGGTTCACCAAGCAACCGCAACAGCAATTATGAGTACGATACGGTAAACAACACTTGGAGTACCAAGGCGGTGCTGCCAACCGCGCGCCGTTCACTCGCGGCAGTTAACGTAAATGGAAAGATCTTTGCCATCGGGGGCATTGAGGTAAGCGGGGCGGAGTCCAGCCGTGTGGACATCTACGATCCGTCCAATAACACCTGGAGCGCCGGAACGCCGCTTCCCGCAGCGCGCGCCGCAATGACTGCACAAGCAATCAACGGCAAGATATATCTTGCTGGAGGGGATTCTGCTGGCGCCACCAGCAGCTCGCTGGTTTTCGATCCAAACAATGCCGGTAGTGGTTGGACGCCAATTGCTCCAATGCCCATCCCCGGCAATGATTCCGGTCAGAGTGCTGTGATCGGTGGAAAGTTCTTTATTGTCGGCAGTGTATCAGGCAGCCCTAACACTAACAACTCGGTTCAGGCATACGATCCCGTTTCCAATACCTGGATTACGAACTACGGATTGTTACCTACGGCGCGAGCGAATGGCGGTGCCGCCGGAGATGACAGTTCTGGGAAGATTTACTTCACTGGTGGTGATGTTAGCCAGTTCGGATTTATTGATGAGCTCGACATATTATCCTTAGCACCGGCACCCGAGAAGATCTATGTCGCGGGAGGTGATGTTACGGCGTGTCCCGGTTCCCCCGTTGCTACTTTGGAGGCTTACAATCCAAGTGCAAACATCTGGGTCACGCTAGCGCCGATGCCCACTGCACGTTCCAATTTGGGCGCCGCTACGGTCAGCGGGCTTGTCTACTTTATTGGTGGTCAAACCGGATGCAGCGGAGTCGTAGGCAATGTCGAAGCCTATAACGTAGTTACCAATAGTTGGACGCAAGAGAATCCAATGACCTTCCCGCGATCGGAAGTGGGTGTAGGTATGATAGACAACAAAATCTATGCGGTTGGTGGCGTTGACGGGAGCGGGGTACCACAAAGCAAACTGGAGGTGTATGATCCGACTGCTAATTCCTGGACGACTCTCGATCCTATGCCAACGGCCCGTATCGCTCCCGTGGTAGAAGTGGTTAACAATGTTTTGTACGTCATTGGTGGATACGATGACGCTCATCCAAATGGTTACAATGTAGTAGAAGCTTATAATCCGGCCGGGGGTTGGATGTCCGGCTTACTTTCTTTGCCGACCGGTCGAGCTTTCGGTGCCGGAGGAGGGGTGCTCAACAACAAGATTTATGTCTTAGGCGGAGCGAATAGCTCACACGAAATTTCGATTGATGAAGTGTACGATCCTCTCTCGAACCAGTGGTCAACGGCACCTCCGATGCCGACGGCGCGCTTCGGCTTAGGCGGCGTTGTCATCAATAATGGCAACTTATATGCAATCGGCGGACTCCTGGAGGGAGCCGCAACGGTGGGCCAGCCGTTCGTTTACCAAATTACCGCTACCAACACGCCTACCAGTTACGGAGTCGATCCGATTACGCCTTTACCGGACGGACTACGCGTTGATTCAACCTCCGGTATAATTTTTGGTACGCCTACGACCCCATCCATGAATAACGCGGTGAAAGTGACAGCCACGAATGCGAGTGGGACTGGATCGGCAACACTGAGGTTCTCAGTCCAACCTGCTCCATCGTCCGGCCCGCTCATTCTCGGCAGCACTAGTGCCACAGGAAAAATGAATCAGGCGTTCGGCCCCAATGGTGCCGGGTTTCAAGTAGTCGTACAAAACGCCACCAGCTCAGTTACCTACACTGCAGGTGGTCTTCCCCCCGGGCTAAGTATCGATCAGAACACCGGGCTGATTTCGGGAACGCCGACCGCAACCGGCAATTTCGCTGTCTCGCTTTCTGCGAGCAACGGTCTTTCGACGGCTAATGGTATCTTACAGTTAACGATCGTTTCCGATGCCGCTGTCCCTATTATTAGTAGTGCTAGCCAAGCGACCCTTATTCGTAATCAGTTTTTCTCTTATACGATTACTTCCTCCGGCGGCAGCAATCCGACGTTTGATGTCAAAAACCCTCTTCCAAATGGATTGACCTTTAATGGAATCGATACCATTTCCGGAACATTTTCAGGACAAGGCAATGTGCTTGTTTTTGGGGATCGCGCGATTAGTCCAAAGACGCTTAAGATACGGCCGCCGCTGGTCGCAAGCTGTAATCCTGTGGCCACCACTGTTCATGGAAGTGGCACTGGGCCGCTAAACTTTTTTCAACATCCTGACCCTGTCATTAGCAATGTTCCACCGGATACGACTTTGGAGGCCGCTGGTAGCAGCGGCACAGCATTTACTTTTTCTCCCTCCGCCACTGACTTAGATGGCAACGATGTAGCGGTGACTAGCAATCCGCAGTCTGGTTTCACTTTTCCCATCGGTGCAACTCTGGTGACTTGCGACGCCACAGATAGTCAGGGAGCATCCGCATCCGCCACCTTCAACGTCACTGTGCAAGACACGACGGCGCCTGCTATAACCGCGCCGGATAATATCACCGCTGAAGCTACTAGCTCTGCCGGCGCGGTTGTAACTTTCCCAGCTCCTACCTGGACAGATGCGGTGGATGGCAATGGGGCGGCCTCTTCCGATCATAACTCAGGGGAAACTTTCCCCATAGGTGCAACCACCGTCACATGCTCGCACAAGGATGCCCACAATAATACCGGCACGAAATCGTTCACTATTACGGTGCAGGACACGACTGCACCGGCAATCTCAACCCCGGCCAACATCATCGCTGAAGCCGCTGGGTCCAATGGCACAGTTGTTACATTCGCTGCTCCTACCTGGACTGATGCGGTAGATGGCAATGGCAACGCCACGATCGATCACAA
>Ga0070707_100000318_pt1 | contig 47325 bp, 41 predicted proteins | sample KBSK5502metaG_FD_65468 | JGI IMG/M metagenome (GOLD analysis project Ga0070707, IMG submission 65468) | Corn, switchgrass and miscanthus rhizosphere microbial communities from Kellogg Biological Station, Michigan, USA - KBS K5-50-2 metaG | ecosystem: Host-associated > Plants > Roots >... | reverse complement strand
GAGTGGGAACGCTTCTACAATTTTGCCCGGCCCCATGGCGCCCTCGGAGGCCAGACCCCCTATGAGCGCCTACGGCAGTTGACCAGGCCCTCGGTGTAGGCGAACACCGTCAGTCATACACAGATTTGGCTCCGGAGCGGGGATTCGAACCCCGAACCTTGCGGTTAACAGATCGCTGCGCCCCGTTCAGAAATAGCAATCGGAATTCACTGAATGCCGCTGAGTGCCGCCAAATGTCACGGTTTGCCACCGGCGTTGCTGTACGAATGCGCCCGAGCTCGATTGTTAGGAACCAGGACTCGGAGGCCCAAGGACCTCAGTCAAGAGTTGGCGGCGAGGTCGTACATGAACCCGCGAACCCTGTACCGATGAACGAGACCCGTGTAGGTTGTAGGGCGGCAAAAATGCATCGGTCATGCCGCCCTGCCGTACGCGTGATGAAGTCCGCGGAGAATCGCTCGAGCAACAACGACGCCATCCGACTTTGGTCGGCTTGGTACCGGCGTTTGCAAACTAGTGTGCGGTGGGGTCGATCACGGTTGTAGTAACCGAGGAACTCGGCGAGCAACGTGAGCAGATGGCGCTCGTTCCGGACTACGCGCTCCGCGACTGAGTTCGCTAGCGGCGCCCGGTAGGGCGTTCTGATGTCTTCGATGCCAGCGCTAGCGCGCTTGCTACCGAAGTCAGCACCGTAGACATTGTCCCGATCACGGATCAGGTGTTGCGGTTGACGGCCCCAGGCAGTGGCTTCAATCACCTGCCTCCAGATCCAGGCCGCTGTCGGGCTGGCAGTGACATTGAAATGAATTACCTCCCTGCGCTCGTGGCGGAGAAAGAAGAACACGTACAGGGTTTGGAAGCCGATCGTCTGCACCACGAACAGGTCCGCCGCCCAGATGCCCTTGATCTGGTTGCGCAGGAACGTTCGCCAGGCCTGTCTTCTCTCCCGCTTGGGACCCCGACATCGATAGCGGCGTATCGATCGATTGCTGACCACGATCGCGAGCTTGAGGAGTTCTCCACGGATGCGCTCGGTACCCCGCAGGGGATTGTCACGCGACATTCGAGCAATCAACTCCCGTACTCCCGGGCTCAGAAGTGGCCGGCCCAGCCGACTGCGCGACCTCCAGCTCCAGTACAGGCGCCAACCCTTGCGATGCCAGCCGATCACTGTCTCCGGTTGCACGATCTTCAGCTGACTTTTCCATCCCCCGGCCAGAGCCGACGCATCCAGACCCATAGGATCTGGTCCCGGTTGCGCAGGAGCGGCTTTGGCTTGCGGCGAGGCAGCACCTCGAGTTGGTGTCGCAGGACCAGGTTCTCGAGGGCAAGGTCGCGGCGGGAACAACAGCAAACAATCAGGACGCGAAGCAGCATCAAGAGGAAGCCCAGCACAGGCGCGGGAGCATGTCAGGGCAGGGCGCGTCACCGTGTGGACGATCCTGATCGACTTTTGCCGCCCTTCACGTCCTTAGGGCGTCCAGCACAACCGCCGCAGCTATTCAAGAGTCGGGCGGGCAACTGCCATATAATGGTCGCCGCGAGATTCCGTTGAGGTTATTGGAGGGCCTGGCGTGTCGAGGTATGCGTCTCAAGAGACTAACTCGGTTGGCTATAAGCTTTCGGCCGAGCAGTTAGCAATTCGCGAACTCGCACGCAAGATCTCCGAGACCGAGTTCAGACATCGTGCCCTGGAGTGGGAGGAGAAAGGGCAGTTTCCATGGGCCAACATCAAAGTCCTGGCCGAAAGCGGTCTTTTGGGCGCCACAATTCCAACCGAGTACGGGGGTAGCGGAGGTACGTGGCTGGACGCAGCCGTGATCTTGGAGGAGATTGCGCGCTGCTGCTACGTGACAGCGATGGCGGCGCTTGGGGAATTGGGTGTCCAATCGCAGGCAATTGTGGCCTTCGGGACTGAAAAGCACAAAAGCAGATACCTCCCCAAGATGGCGACCGGTGATCTGATCTGCGCAATATGCATCACCGAACCGGACGTCGGTTCCGACATCAGATCGATAAAGACTAGAGCAGAGAAGACGAGTGACGGTTGGGTCATCAATGGCGAGAAGACACTTATCTCAAGGGCAGATGTCGCCGGATTGTTCATCGTGTACGTACGGTTTCCCGGCGAGGTCGGGGACGAGAAGCCAATCGGGGCGGTCTTAATCGAACGCGATAGCGCGGGGCTGAGCGTCGGCCAGCAATACCAAACGCTCGGAGGTGATGCTCTTTTCGAGGTCAGCTTTCTTAACTGTCACATCAAAGATGAGCAGATCCTGGCCCAGGAGGATGGCTTCCACAAGATGTTATCAGCGTTCAATGGACAGCGGTGCCTCAATGCTTCCATTTCGATCGGAATTGCCCAAGGTGCCCAAGATCACGCCCTTCGGTACGCCCAACTACGACAGCAGGGCGGGCGACCGATCAGCGCTTATCAAGGGATCCGATGGATGCTGGCTGACAATGCGATACAGATTGAGGCCGCCCGCCTCCTGGTACATCGAGCAGTTGCCCTCGCGGGTGGGGGTTTTCCGACCCGATACGAAGCCGCGGTCGCGAAGGTTTTTGCGAACGAGATGGCTCTGAAGGTCACCGACTCAGTAATTCAGATCTTCGGTGGCCACGGTTGGACGAAGGAAATGCCAGCAGAACGCTACGTCCGGTGGGCCCGGTACGGGCCTTTAGGCGGTGGCACTCCGCAAATCCAGAGGAATGGGATCGCCCGAGATCTGCTGGCGCGCACAAATGCAACTACTTGAGCACGATGCCAAGCGTCTAGCGCAGACGGTTGGTCTCGATGTGCCAAAGGGCTATCTTGCCGGGTCGCCGGCCGAAGCTGCTGCTGCCGCATTCAAGCTCTCAGACACAGTTGTCATCAAGGCGCAAGTTCCTGTCGGGGGACGTGGGAAGGCTGGAGGCGTGGTCGTCACAGAACGGAAACAAGCGGAGACGGTCGCCGCAGCAATGCTCGGCCGCCGATTGCACGGTTTCATGGTTGAGTCCGTCCTTGTCGAGGAGTACGTGAATCCTTCGCTTGGAATCTACCTGGCAGTGACAATAGATCCCAGGAGTGCCAGCCCTATGCTGATGCTTGGTCTGAATGGAGGGGTCGAAATCAATCGCCATGCGGACAAGGTGGCAAGAATTCATGCATCGGTTCTCACCGGCGTTCGTAGCTGGCACGTGTGGCAAGCCGCCTCGCTTTCCGGCATTGACGCTGGGATCGCTAAGGACTTGGTGGCGCCAATGCAGAGAGCATACCGCCTCTTTCTCGACACCCGAGCAGAACTGGTTGAAATAAACCCGCTTCTAATCCAAGACAAGAGCCGGCCCATCGCAGCCGACGTCAAGATCGTGGTTCCAGGCGCGGATGCAAGAGATGGTAGTTTCTCTCGCTTGAGAGATGGTTTCGACCTGATCGAGTTAGATCCAACGGGGCTGGTCGGCCTGATAAGCACGGGCGCGGGAGCCTCGATGTTGCTAGTGGACCTCCTCGGCGACGCAGGGGTAAGGCCCATCAACTTCTGCGATATTCGCACAGGGAGCCTCCATGGCAAGCCTGATCGGCTCATCATTGCACTCAAGTCGCTTGGGCGATATCCGAACCTAAGGTGTGTAGCCGTCAATGTGTTCGCTGGGATTACAGATCTCGCTGAATTCGTTGAGCTGCTTTTGGTCGCAATAAAAGAGTGCTCGCCCAACGTACCGCTAGTAATCAGGGTCGAAGGCCTCGGATCGGAGAACGCTCGCGACCGACTTCGTGCGCATGGCCTTATATGCGCCGAAAGCATCGATGATCTTCAACGCATGATTACCGAGACTGTCAACTATCGCCCTGTCGGCAAGGTGCCCAACTGCTAGACGGGAACTGGCTCTCGATCGTGAGTCGGGGCGTAATTGTCCAAGGATTGACCGGTCGTGCCGCACGCATTCACGCAAAGCGTATGAAGAGCTACGGCACGAACATTGCGGCTGGTGTCGTGCCGGGCAAGGCCGGCCAAATGGTGGACGGCGTGCCAATTCACAACACGGTCCAAGCGGCGATGGATGCCACCGGGGCACTCACGTCGATGGTGTTTCTACCTGGCCAGGCTGCGGGAGACGGACTACTCGAGGCCGCGGAAGCCGGGATACGGCTTGCGGTCTGTGTCACCGAGGGTGTCGAGACGCATGATCTTCTTCCGGCGCTCGCCCTGGCAAGGATTTGCGGAATGACGATAATCGGACCGAACACGCCCGGAATACTGGTTCCCGGGGGCCCTCTGCTCGGATTTCTGCCCACCAAGTTCGCACGCCCAGGTTCTTGCGCTGTACTTTCAAAGAGCGGGACGTTGTCCTACGAGGCGGTATGGGAGCTGAATCAGGCTGGTCTTGGACTAAGTCTGTGGCTGGTGGTTGGCGGTGATTCGGTCAAGGGGACACGATTTTCCGACGTGATCCCATACCTCGCTCAAGACCAGCGAACCCGTGCAATCGTCGTTATTGGAGAGATCGGGGGCACTGATGAAGAAGATGCAGCCATCGCCCTGTCTGAGACCCAACTACCAACCGTGGCCCTGATTGCAGGTCGGCGCGCTCCTCCAGAGCGCGCAATGGGTCACGCTGGGGCGATAATTGCTGGCTCACTCGGCCAGTACGTGTCTAAGGCGGATGCGCTAAGGGCGTCGGGTGCTACTGTCGCCCTCCGCCCCTCAGAACTGCCGGTTGCTCTTCGACAAATGAGCCCCTCATTGGAGCTTTGAATCGCCGGTCCGCTGATTTGCCTCGGACGCGTCGTTTGACTGTGCGGCTGCTCGCCAACTCTTTGGCCGAACTCTTGAGAGCCGATGACATCTTTTCAGCGGTCCTCTGAGCTAGGTGGATCAACTCGGTCCGTTTTTCTCGCGTTGCACGGCTTTGAGGAATTGGCACCAATACGGCTGCCGTCACATAACCACGAGGATCGAAGAGGGGGGCTGCCACCGACCACGCTTCGGCGTCGGTCTCACCATCATTTGTGGCATAGCCCTGCTCGCGAACTTTGGCAAGGTGTGCAATCAAATCGGCGGTGTTGTGTATCGCTATTGACGTGGTCGGAGGCCAAGAACCGCTCGGAGGCAATAGAGATCGCACATGGTCCTCAGGTTGCCATGCCATTAGAACCTTGCCAATTGCGCCTCCCGCGTGAAGCGTTACTCGATGTCCCACTGGATTGAATGCAGAAACAAAATGCGAGCTTCGCCTCACATCGATGTGTACTCCATGCTGCCCGTCGAGCGTTGCCAGGATTACCGACTCGCCGGTTTCCTTGTGTAATGCATCCAGAAACGGCGAACAAATCCTCTGCAGCGATGCAACTCGAGCCACAGCAGGAAGCCAGCCAGTAACCTCACTGACTGAGTAGCGGCTGGTCTTGGCATCGTAACGCAGCAGGCCGTGACGCTCCAGCGTAAGGAGGAGACGACGCACAGTTGAGACCGCCAAGTTCAATTCCTGGCTAATTTCGGTAAGAGTGAGTCTGGGCCGGTCTACCGAAAAGCACTTGAGCGCGAGTAGCAGGCGCTCGGCAGAACGGAGAGGCTCGCCAGTTGCGACCTTAGGCAAGAATACACCTTACTCGTGGCAGCGCACCTGCCCAGCCGTAGCTAGAAGCGGTTTGGGGACGAGGTAGTGTGGAGCGTGATTGAATCTTCACTACCCCTTCGCGATCAACAATTGAACCGTACGAGCTGTTCGTGCAGATTTGGGTCTAGAAGCGCTGCACCCGAGACAGGCTCTTGTGCGATGCAATTCGTGACAGTCGGCGCATAGCCTGCCGGAACAGTGGCCCCGACCAAAACAGCGGCAACGACTTGACGAGCCTTGTCGGCCGATCCGTACAGATAACTCAGCGTCGGTCACCGGCCTCACCATGAGACGACATCCGCGGGGGGCACTGGCCTTCCTGCCAGAACATTAACGACATTTGCATACGCATGTTCGACTACGCGGGGGAAGTTGTCCCCGACCGACCCGCCGTAGTGAGGCGTCACGAGGGCGTTCTCTAGAGACAGTAGCGGCGAACTAGTAGGAAGCGGCTCCTCCGCCGTCACGTCAAGGCCCGCGCCACGCAGCCGACCAGCTCGGAGTACCTGGATCAAAGCAGTCTCATCAACGAGCCCACCTCTAGCCGTGTTGATGAGTATCGCAGTCGGTTTCATCTTCTGCAGCAAATTGGCATTAAAAAAACCCTGAGTCTCGGGTGTTAGAGGTACATGTAGCGAAACCACATCGGCAGTTGACACGAGGCTTTCCAGGCTCTGGTAAGACAACCGCAGTTCATCTTCTACTCCCGCAGGCAGTCTCTCGATATCGTAATACAAGAGTACTGTATCGAAACTAGAGAAGCGCTTTGCCGCTGCGCGACCTGCATAGCCTGCCCCGATCAGCCCTATTGTCTTACCGGCCAACTGCTGGGTGGTCGTGCGTAGCTCCTCCTTGGCAAAGCGTCCCTCCTTCACGGAATGCGCCGCCCACACCAGGCGTCGCAAGACAGCCAACGTGAGTAGAACGGCCATCTCGGCAACCGCGTTTGCGTTGACGCCTGCAGCTCGAAGAACAGGAATGCCGTGCAGCCTCGCAGCGTCTACATCTATCTTGTCAGTGCCAACACCCAGCTTTTGAATTAGTCGGCAGCGCGTGGCGGCTTCGATCACATCCTTGCTAACCGACTCCCAACCCGCCAGTAAAACTGTCGCGCGGCGCGCAATTGCAATCCGCTGTTCATAAGAACCTTTGGCGAATACCACTTCAAAGTCTTCTGAGAAGTGCGCTCTGATCTGATCTCGAGAACCCTCGGGGAGGACATCGAGGACTGCAACTATGGGTCGACTCCTGCGCCTCAATGTCAATAGGTCACCTCGGCGTCATGCTCGGCCCGGTTCTTGACGAGAGCGGTGAAACGGTAGGCTGCGTGCACGAATTTCCCATATGGAAACGTGGCATAGAGCGCAAGAAGAGTTGCTAGGTGCGCTGCGAGCAAGCCACCCATCGCTGCTGTGCCGCGTAAGGCAAGCAGAAGGAGGCCAGTCAGAGATGCAAGCATCAACAGCATCAAGAAGGAAGCGTCAAGAGCAAAGCCCGACAGTCGGATGCCACCAGCAAAAGCCTTGAGTTTCAGGCCAAGCAACCCAGCCGTTCCAACAATAATGCAGATTCCGCCGATCGTTCCCAGAACGACAGGTATGCTAAATAAGGGATATGGCGGCAAGACTGACAAGACGTCTTGTTCAAAGGCTGCCACCGCGGTAGCGGCAAAACAAAGACCGAAGCCGTAAGCCGCGGCGTGGTGCAAGGTTCGGCGCATCGAACTTGGTCGCATTCGGTCGGGGTAGTAGCAGCCGGGACCAGCACCATCCAGGTATTGGAGTCGCATCGCGTCTGCAACAGCGCCCACGACGTGTCTCCACCTCAACGATTTCAGCCGGTGCGTGGCACTCATCTCCCGCCAGAACTGTCCAGCGCCGGCTGCGATGACGATGACGCCAAATCCCGTGGCGAACAGGGAGGGAATCAACATGGCCAGCCAGGGCACGACTCGATAGAAGGAGCCAGCTCGCACGTCGATCGTAGTCAGTGCCGACATGCCACTCAGGCCAATGATCGCCGCAATTGCCAAGATTGCTCCGGCACAGGTTAGGAGGACTGATGCCGCGATGGCGTTGTCGAACAACCCTGCGCCACGACGGGGCCACGTGTAACGCCGATAACTACCGAGCCGCACGCTACCCAAGGCTTCTGGTATGTCGACTCGGAATTCGTGGGGTGGAGCGTAAGGACAGGCTTGCAGGCATGCGCCACAGTCATGGCATAGATTGGCAAGGTATAAGACGTCGCTTGACTCAACGGACAAGCGACGTTCTAGGGCCGGAAAGACAGCACAGTATCCCTCGCAATAGCGACACGCGTTGCAGATCGACAGTTGTCGTTCGGCCTCCTGGATCAGCCGCGGTAAGTCGATCAAGGTTAGAGCGCTGACGTCATGAGGACGTGGCTGCCAGCGATTCGACCAAACACAGTCCCGATCGCCAACCCGAATCCAGCTAGGTAGCCGCCCGACAGTACGTTGCCGGACATGACCTCCCCTGCCGCATAAACGTTCCGAAAGGTTCTCGAATCGCGCATCCGAACTTGAGCATTGCTATCGATCGCAAGCCCGAGGAAGGTGAAGGTGACACCCGGTCGTAGCGGTATAGCAAAATACGGCGCCTTATCGATCCGCAGTGCCCAATTGCTTTTCGCTGGTTCCAAGCCCACGGTCGTGCACCAATCCGGTTGGTTGGGGTTGAAGGCGGATCCCTGGGTCACGTGTGAATTGAAGTTCGCGATGGTCTCGGTGAGCCGCTGTCGCGGCAGGCCCACCATCAATGCGAGCCCTTCGATGGAGTCGCTCTCATAAGGCGGATACACCGACGGTACGAATCGTCCACGCACCTTGCTGTCGTAGATCGCAACAGCGGTTTGATTTGGTTGTGATGCAATCAATTGACCCCATGATGCGTATCGCTTCGGCCAGATCTCCTCGCCTTCATCAGCGAAGCGTTGCGCAAGCATATTGACTACGACTCCAAAAGGAATACAGTCAACGCGCGTCGAGATACCTCCGTCAAACATCGGAGATCTGGCATCGACGGCGATTGCGTGAAACCCTTTCCCGTCACCCGCTGTTTCAGCGCCAGCCCGCGTCATCAACGAGAGCACGGTTCCGTCATTGAACGGCGTCCCGCGTACTACGAAATTGGCTGCGGCGGAACCCCAATATCGCTCAAGCAAGCCGCGGTTCGCCTCAAAGCCTCCACATGCGAGGATGAATGCCCTTGCCCGAATTCTGCGATGCAGGGTCCCCGTCGAGACAATCACAGCCAGAGCCAAGTTATCCTGGAGCTCGATGTTCGTTACTTTGGCCTTGTAGCGGACCCGCACTCCTTTTCGTTCGGCCAGCCAGTAATAGTGATTTGCTAGTGCCCGTCCACCACCAAGAAAGAAGTGATTGGTGCGATTCAGGTTCAGGACGCCACGCAATGGCGGTTGCCACCGCACACCGTGCCCAGTCATCCAGTCCGGAATCGTTGCCGACTGAACTACGGTCAGCCTCGCCAGAGTCTCATCGACAGGCCTGGCGCCGACCGAGCAGAGATCTTCATACAGCTCGTCGGTGGTGTATGTACCCTGCGCGGACGATGTCGGCTCGCTGTGAGCGCAGCGGATGTTTCGAGTGTGCCGCGTGTTGCCGGCTCGCATTTCGGGCGGAGCCGCCTCAAGAACAAGAACCTCCAGTCCCCGTTCTCGCGCCACGATCGCCGCAACTAGCCCAGCGTTTCCACCACCAACCACCACCACATCCCATACATGGTCCTCCAACGAAGGATTGTTAACGTCAGTCGCGACGTCGCTGCGCTGGCCCGGCGGCCCAACTTCGCGCGACATGCGACGCCTTGAGGGCGGCATTCTCATAGGCGACGTGATGTCATCCTCTCATTCGCTCGAACCATTCATCGCTACGACTCTGGTCTACGTGGACGCCAATAAGAGTCGGGCTCGTTCTCGCTAACGCCTCGTCCAGAGCCGCGGAAAGCTGCACCAAATCGTACACATCTTGACCGGCAGCCCCAAACGCTTCTCCTATCCGAGAGCAGGAATGGGAAAGGAGTTTGGTACCGACCTCACCAAGAAGTGATCGCCGCTGCTTAATGCCAATTTGGGTTAAGGCAGCGTCCATCCACACCAAATATATGCAAGGCAAACGTAGAGCCACCGCAACTGAGATCTCAGCAGCACGCATCAGAAGTGATCCATCGCCCATGAATGCGACAACTCTCTGTCCAAGCGGTGTGGCCAACTGCAACGCATTGGCGGCAGGGATCGCATAGCCCATTGTTGATAACCCACTCGACGTGAAGTAACTTGGCCATTTGCCAGTTGTCCAGAGATAGGACACAAGCGCCTTGCCGAAGCCGGCGTCTACCGCAACGATGATGTCTTTCGGTACATGGTCTTGAACTAATTTGATCACGGCCGGGATTGTGAGTTCTGCAGCGTCGGACGAAAAGGCATAGGTTAGGCCCTGCCGATACTTGACAACATCTTGCTCATTCCATTCTGATCGCGCATCCCTTTCAGACAGCTGTGCGTGAAGGGCAGCCAGCGTCTCTCGCGGGGCGCCAACAACCTCGTATAGACAGGGAAAGTAATGCTGTGTACTGACGCGCGAAGCTAGTGCGACAATCGGCACATAGGGCCAAGGGCGGTTGAATATCTCATGTGCGTCCAAATCAATGGCTACAATTACGTCTGCACGCCCAAGAATGCCGTGTTCCAAATTCCCATTCACGAATGTTCCCGCGAGCCACAAGTCGTCTGCCGCAACTCGGCCTTTTGCTGATGGAGTAACGAACACTGGCGCGCGAAGCTCAGCCGCCACACGTCCTACGATTTGGTCTAGAGGGTCGCCGAAAACATCCGAGCCGACCAAGATAGCTGGATGAGCCGCGTTGGCGAGGAGCTCGACCACCTCGTCAGGGACATTCCATGATTTGGCTCCAACCGTTGAGGACCAATCCCAATCGTCCGGCTCATCCATGGCAGGCTGTCTGGAGATTTCGTCGCGAACCTCCAACAACACAGGGCCCGGCGGATCAGCGACTGCGTTCGCAAACGCCCGTGCGAGGTCGTGATTGATGGTTGCGGTAGCGCTGAAAAAAGCTTTCGTAACTCCAGCCACAAGGCTGCGGTTGTCGAGGTATTGCCGGATTACCGAGGACTGCCTGTTGACGGGGTGTTGGCCACACACCACGATCAACGGAAGATTATCCAGGTACGAATTAGCAATGCCATTGATAGCGTTGGTAAGACCGGGCGCGAGCGTCACCATGGCGACCGCCGGTCGTCCGGTCAGCTGGCTCTCAGCGCCAGCCATGATGCATGCCGCACTTTCGTCATGGGCTCCAACGTAAGGAATTCCCTGGTCCGCGAGAGCTGCCAGGATTTCCATATGGTCCTCGCCCGGAACTCCGTATACGCGTCGGACGTTCCGCCTGCCGAGAAACCGGGCGATCGAAGTAGCAACGGAGGGTTTGTCGAGTGAACTCACGTAGGTAGTCCGCGGACCTCCAAAACCAAGCGCTTCTGCCTCAAAGCCAGATGACCCGGAATCTCCAGTTGGGGCGCTTCCGAGGCATAAGCCGGCCGTCCAGCGTCCCAGTCAATCGGTGGCGGGGCTTCGAGTAAGAACCCTTGTCTAGGAACCGAGCTGATCCTGTACGAGGTAGTAGATAATTGCATCCTTTGACCCACTCAAAAGTCTCTGACATTCGTCTCGTCTTACTGCCTTGATATGTCCTCATACAGGCGTGGCCTGCGATCCCTGTATCGCGTTTGGCGAAGCCGCTCCGATGTAAGTAGATTCAAATCGAGGTCCGCCCAACCCAAGGCGCGATCCTTCCCCAGTTCAACCAGCAACGTGCCGTCAGGAGCCGCTATCGCGCTGGTGCCGGCAAACATGAGAGAGTCCTGTCGACCACATCGGTTAGCGCACGCGATGAAGACCTGATTCTCATATGCGCGTGTTGCAGCGAGCTGATGGTAGAGGACAGGGTTGGTAGTGCTCTCCGCCGCGTAAGGTATCGCGATGACTTGCGCACCTCGCAAAGCGAGTAAACGCGCAGACTCCGGAAATGAATTGTCCGCGCAAACCAATAGGCCAATACTGCCCAACTCGGTTTGGACTGGGTCTAGCCGATTGCCCTCCGCGAAATACCTCTTTTCCTCTCGCGGCAGGTGAATCTTGTGGTACTTGTGGATCTGTCCCGTAGGTGTGATTAGCAGGGCACTGTTGAACATGACCCCATCCAGGGTTGGATCGCGCTCAGCGATACCGACCACGACGTGGATGTCGTTGCGCGATGCAGCTGCTGTTAACGCCTCAGAGTAGGGCCCAGGCACCTTCTCCGCATGCTCGTAGTATTCCTTTGCAAACTCGGGCGACCAATTGGACACATAGCCCACATTGGCGAGCTCGGGCAGAACAACAAGGTCGCAACTTGCAGCCGCGGCCTGTGTAACAGCCTCGATAGTTCGATCGGTATTCGCTAAAACGTTGAACAGTTGGATGTCGATTTGGGCGACGGCCGCTCGGATCGTGTCTACCAAGGCGTTAGGCTGCCCGCCCGTCGGCCCGAGAAACTGGGGGCCGATTTCGCAAATCGGTCAGCGAGCGCATCAGGAGACATCACGCCGAGGCTAAGGACGGTCTAGTCGCTTCTCTTACAGCCAAATGATGCTCAACTCTCGACCGATTCGCGATTCTACCATATAATGGCACAGGTACGTCTAGCAAACCGGTGAGTCGGCGCGGTTGGTGAGTCTACTGATTCATGCCTACCTGGAGTGGTAAGAGGACATGGCGGTTGCGAGATTGCCCGCAAACGATCGGCTGTCTTTCCGATGGGCTTGCCGATTACCTCAAGGACGAACCCCACTCGCGTAGACCGAACCTCAAGTGCCCCGCTGGTAGCGACTCTGTGAGGAGGTAGTCAAGTGTTCGACCTTGTTCTCGCCGGAGCGCAAGTTGTGACCCCGGATGGACCCGGGGACTGGGACATTGCCATCTACGATGGCCGGATCGCCGCCGTCGCTTCCCGTGGCTCACTCGACGACCTTGCCAGTAAGATCATTCTCTTTCCGGGTATGGTCGTCGTGCCCGGCGGAATCGATCCTCACATACATTGCAAGTGGCCCGTGCACGATCCTTATTCCGGGAATACTCTTTACACTGCCGGCGTCGATATCGTTAGTCGATCCGCCCTTCACGGCGGCACGACTTGTCTAATAGATTTCGTTATTCCCCGCTCGGGCGAGGCTCTTGTGACGGCTGCAGACAGACTCGCGGCTGAATGGTCCCATAGTTGTTATTGCGATTTCTCGTATCACGTCCTACTCCAAGACCATCTGCCTCGGGCAATTCTTGATGAGATCCCAAGCGTCATCAATTCGGGGCTGCCCAGCTTCAAAATCTTCACCACCAACATAAGACCAAGCGTCCAGGGACGAAAGATCTCTTACGGCAGTCTATGGGAGGTCATGCAGATGACCTCGAAGCACAACGGGATTGTCGCCGTCCACGCCGAAGACGATGACTTGGTCATGCATATGTACGACAAGCTAATCGGTGAGGGCCGAGTAGGCTTTGAAAATATGCATCTTGTGCACAGCTCCCTATCAGAAGATCTGTCGTTCCGGAGAGTAATTCGACTTGCAGAGAACGTTCCGGGGACAGCCCTTTACATGATGCATGTTAGCGCAGCGGCAGGCGTCCAAGCCATCCACGAAAGTCGCGCGCATGGGGCCCCAGTTTATGGCGAAACCCTTCACCAGTATGCGCTCCATACACAGGACGACTACCTCGAACCGGACGGAATGAAATACCATACCTATCCCTCATTGAAATCAAAGGAGGACACCATTGCGCTCTGGGCCGGCGTGGTTGCCGGCGACATCGCGACCTTCGGCACTGATGAACTCTGCACGTCGTACGCAGAAAAGACTGCTGGCAAGCGGATCGACAATGTCGTCGGAGGTAACACCGGGGCAGAGCCACGAATGGCCATCGTCTACACAGAGGTGGTCACTAAACGGGCACTAGGTCTCAAGACATTTGTAGATCTCACCTCGGCAAATGCAGCTAGGATATTGGGCTTGTATCCGCGAAAAGGAGCGATTGCTGTAGGAAGTGATGCCGACTTGGCCGTCTTTGATCCAAACGCCCATCGTGCGATAACAGCAGCCGATCTGCACGCTTCCGATTACACGCCCTGGGAGGGCTGGGAGGTAAGCGCATGGCCCATAATGACTGTGCTTCGGGGGCAGGTATTAGTAGACCATGGCAAACTCATCCCCAAGGTGCCCGGCGGCCAATTTATCGAGCGTAAATTGGCCGCAGAGGTGTGTGCTGGTACTGTGCTTAGTTGATGGTGGGACGTTCATGTTGTCGTGGTGAAATGCCATGAACGGTCAGTCAACTCTGAGCTCCCAACGCAATCTCGGATCGTCACAGTTGGAAATCTTGACAATGCGAAAAACTTTCGTTTGGCCATGTGCGGAGAATCGGATGTTGGTGGTCGATTTCAAGAGTCATGAGCTCCGCTTAACACGGATTTATGTCGGTTGTCACTCTTCATGTGGCAGCCCAAAGAGGTAGTGAGAATGTGCAGCTCCTCGAACGTAAGTGGTTTTGAGAAAGAGAAGATTGCGGCATTCAATGCGAAGTTCCGTGAGGTCTCTAAGAGCCCGTTCGGTGAGAGTGACCAGATTGGGATGCTGAATTTGATGACATCGGACTCTATGAGGCGGATCCTCAGCGAGATTGACGGGCACAAGGTCTTCGATCTTGCTGTGGACTATTTCATTGGGATGCCGAGTTGGGTTGCCTCGGGAGAACCGACGTACCAAATCAACGTAATCCGAGCTCCGCGCGGCAGCATTGTGGACAACTATATGGGTGCGGGCCGAGACCAGAACGAGCTCGTCGGAAGTTGCGGCGAGTCGATATCCATGTACACGCACTGTGGTACCCACATCGACACACTCTGCCACTTCGGGTATCGCGGCCGAATGTGGAATGGGTTCAGTGCGGACGAATATCTAGGCAATCGCGGCTGGACTGTTTTGGGGGCGGAGAAGCATCCTCCCATCATCAGTCGAGGCGTCCTGATTGACATTGCTGCGGCGGCCAGGACAGACGTGCTTCCGGGCGGTCATGGAGTGGGCGCGGATGAGATCAAGGAGGCGCTCCAGCGCCAGGGGACCGAGGTCCGAACCGGGGATGTTGTCCTACTTCGTACTGGGCGACAGCAGCTCTGGCCAGACGCTCAAGCCTACATTGACAACTCCCCTGGTCTAAACAGGGAGGGCGCTGAGTACCTAGCCAAGGCGGGTGCCATCACGATCGGCGCTGACACAGTGGGTCTCGAGCAGGGACCATCAGCTGACCCGGAAAACGCGACCCCAGTACACACATATCTACTTGCCGAAGCTGGTGTGCCCATTATGGAGGTACTCAATCTTGAGGAATTGGCTGCCGACTCCATCTATGAGTTCGCGTTTGTGGGCGCATGTCTACGCCTATCTGGCGCAACCGGCAGCCCAATCCGTCCGATTGCGTTTCCGCTGAGAAAAGACTGAATGGTCGACCCAGATCAGGCGCTGGTGCACGGCACTTCCGATCATCGGAGAACCAGCACCGACTTGTCTTTTCTGGCTCACGCTCCGTCCAAACTCCGCCTTACCAGTTTCACGCTGTTCGCATACGCTCCTCAGTTCGTAGCCATGGGAATGCACGCGTTCGAGGCGGAGGACTTGGATGTCAACCTTGTCTCGCATAATGGCTCCTGGTCGGGCCTAATTGATGCGATAGCTGCCGATGCGACTGACATTATTGTCGGCAATATTTGGTTTGCCCTACAACAGTGGCACCATGCAAACATCTTGGTGCCAGTAGCACACTGTCTGCAACAATGCGGCACAGTCCTGGTTCAGCGCCATGCTGAGACAACTCAGCCGTTCGACTGGAATCGGCTCCAGGGAACAACGATCGCGGTTCAGAGTGACGTTCCAACCCCATGGATCGCGCTCAGAGAAAGCCTCGCGACTCAAGGCGTTCCTCTGGACCGGGTCAGAATAATCTTGGGATTCAATACTCAAGAGACCTTGGAGGCCCTCGAGACTAGGGCGGTCGACTACGCAGTTCTGCACATCGACCGCATCTACGGCAGTTCGGTGCGCGAAGTTGCGACGCTCGCACAGGTGCTAGGCCCGGTTCCATGGTCCGTGTTCTTCGCTAGCTCCAATCGCATCAGAGAAGATCCCGAACCTTATTTGCGATTTCGGCGGGCTATAGAGACCGCGCTCGTATGGATCCGCAATCATCCCAGCGAAGAGGTCGCTAGGCTCATCGAGCCCTGGTTTCGCTCCGTGAGGCCAACTGTGGCTACGGCAATAATCGAGAGATATCGCAAGCTAGATGGCTGGCCGGCGCGCCCGATGCTTCTGAAGGCTGATGTAGATAGGTGGCAGGGAGCGCTTGTCCGCTGGGGCATGATGCCGGCGCCAGTGCCACTACATGGCCTGTTGTCGTTTGTGCACACCCCTGACGCAGCTGGCGATACAACAACATGACGCCTAAACGACCTAGTCAGTCGAAAAGGGAGCTCGACGAACTGGTGGCTTGGGCTCGTCTGCAAAACCTAGGTCTTGGGCGCGAACAGCTTGCCAAGCTAGCGCCAATGATCACCACTCGCCTTATTGAGCTTGCTGAGCTATGGGCCTTGGACGTTGATGGCATTGAGATGGCAATAGGTTTTCACGAAGATACTCCAGACGATGCGTGATTATGACCTGTGCTACCTGGAGTTGTCGCAGGTCGCACGACTGATTCACGCCCGAGACGTTTCGATTGAAGAGGTGACTGCTGCGGTCATGAATAGGATTCAGGACCTGAATTCGGTTCTCAATTGCTTCGTGACCGTTCTCAAAGGCAAAGCGCTCGAAGATGCATCGAGCCTCCAGGCCGAGTTGAGGGCTGGTGCGTACCGAGGGCCGCTTCATGGCATCCCTGTCTCGCTAAAAGACAACGTGCTTACGAGGGGGATCCGCACAACTGGAGGCTCACCGATTCTGAAGGAGTGGATTCCGGACCGTGATGCTGACGTTGTGGCGGCCCTTCGCTCAGCGGGGGCAATCATCGTAGGCAAGACCAACTTGCAGCAGTATGCCTACGGAGCTCCGCATCCAGCTTTCGGCGACGTTCATAATCCGCACCGATTTGAAATGACGTGTGGGGGATCGTCTACTGGTTCTGCCGCTGCAATGGCAGCCGGCATGGGGTACGGGTCGATAGGAACCGACACTGGTGGTTCGATTCGCATTCCCGCCGCTTACTGTGGAGTTGCCGGGCTTAAGCCGACATATGGCCTGGTCAGCCGTAAAGGGGTCATTCCCGTCAGCAGCAATCTTGATCATGTAGGACCCATTGCCAGAAGTGTGCGCGACTGCGCGCTAATGCTCGATGCGGTATCAACTCGGCGGGATCGTGATGGAGAGCATGGGTACGCACGTGACTTGGGTGATGGCATCATCAGGCTACGCATTGGCGTAATGAAGCCACAAGATCGGGCACCATTGGATCCAACAGTCGCCAGCGCATTCAGCCGGGCGTGTGATGACCTCCACGCTTTGGGCGCGGACATGCTTGAAGTCGAGCTGCCGGACCTGTTCCAGGCCCAACTGATTATGTGGACCGTGTCAGGCGTAGAGGCGGCGGAGTTGCTCAGGCCCCAGTTCCGAGAGCATCGAAACGAATACAACGCCACGCTCAGGGATCGCCTTGACCGTGCAGCCTTCATTCCAGCAACAGAGTACGTTCACGCTCAGCGTGTGCGCGAACTGTTCCGTCAGCAGTTGAATGCGGTATTCAAGACCGTCGATGTGGTCGTCCTGCCCACAGTCTCCGTACCAGCATTCAAAGCCGGTACTGACAGGCTGACCATAGGGGGCACCGAGGATGATGCTCCCAGCATCGGGTCTCGCCTAACCGCGCTGTTCAACATAACAGGGCATCCAGCGCTGGCGATACCCTGCCATACCTCTTCCGAGTCACTGCCAATCAGTATTCAAATGGTCGCAGCTAGTTCGAACGAGGCCAGGCTGTTCCAAGTGGCACACACATATGAGCAGTTGCACCGTTGGAATCGCATTCGGCCCGCGGCTGTGGAGGCGAAGTTACTCGAAACATAGCCAACGGCACGCGGCGGCACCCCCGGACCATCGAGGCTAAAGCTCGGCCTTGGCGGGCCCGCTCAGCTATCGGAAAGTGACCAAGAACAACCAAGGAAGAGTCGGAATGGTCGGCCTTGGCGTAATGGGCACCGCAATTGCAAAGCGACTTCTCAGTCTTGGCTGGGAAGTATGGGGTCACGATATCAACCCGGAGGCTGAGAGGCGTGCTACCAAACTTGGTGTGAAGATTAGATCGATTCCTCAGATGAGAGCCACACGTCAACTGATAACAAGTTTGCCGGACGACGCTGCTGTCAAAGTTACCTTGACTGGTCGATGGGGCCTTATCCACCAGTTGCGGACGGGATCGGCAATTATCGAGACAAGCACGGTATCGCCCAAGACGATTCGATCCATTGCGGCGACTGGCGATGCCGAAGGTATTTGTGTCATTGACTGCGCTTTGAGTGGCGGTCCGACTGAGGCTGAGACTGGGACTCTAACACTGATAGTCGGAGCTGAGCGCAACCACTTAGCCCGGGTGCTTCCCTTGATCACGTGCCTTGGAAGGGTCGTTCAGGCGGGCAGGGTCGGGGACGGCAAGATAGTAAAGCTTGTAAATAACACCATGACGCTGGGCAATGTACTGGTTGGAGCTGAGGCGTTCACGCTCGGAGTCAAGGCTGGAATACCGCCTCGCCGCCTATACGAGATTCTGTCGGCGTCTGGGGGTCGTTCGCACCAATTCGTTAAGCGGTTCGCCTACCTGCTAGACGGAGACTTTGAGGGGCGCTTCACCCTTCGCTTGGGACAAAAGGACCTAGCACTTGCCCTTGAACTCGCTGACGAGGTCGGCGTGGCAATGATTGTCACGTCGTTGGCTCGCCAACTATACGCACTTGCAGCCAGATCGTTCTCGGCGGAAGATGACATAGTGTCCATTGCGAGGCTCTACGAATCTATTGCCGAGCAGCGTTAGCACCACTTCCTACTGAAAGCTAGAAAGAACTCCCGTAGGATCCAGCCATATCCGGTCATTGGAGTGTATAGCCGCCGTCCACCATAATGGTGGCGCCAGTAACGTAGCTGGCCTCGTCCGAGGCGAGAAAGACCGCCGCCCCTACCATCTCCTCGGGCTCCGCCATGCGGCCAAGGGCCGTCAGTCGCTTGTTCGCTTCGAGGACATCCGGGCGTGAATAATAGGTCCGGGCTGAATCTGTTGACGTGGTTCCAGGGGCCAGTGCGTTTACGCGGATGCCGTGCTCTGCGAGGTCCACAGCCATGCCCTTGACGAGCATCTTGAGCCCACCCTTGGCGGCGGAGTAATGTGCAAGGCCCGGCCGCACTACCTCCGCCAACTGCGAACTCGTAAAAATAATAGCACCGCCTCCGTTGGCGGCCATATGGCGTGCGAACAGCAAACCGCAATTGAAATTCCCATCTAGGTTGTGTGATCGCATCCACTCCCAGGTCTGAAGGTCGAGGTCCAAGAAGGGCACCGGTCGGTCTCCAGAGCCACCAGCAACCGCCATAAGTAGGTCGACTCTACCAAGGAATCGGACGGAGTCCGCAAGTGCCTGCTTGACCGCGACGAAATCAGTTATGTCGCAGGCCACCGGCATCGCAGAGTCCCCGATTTCGCGCGCAAGACGCATTGCGCCATCCGCGTTGATATCCAGACAGACCAAGCGGGCCCCCTCGCGAGCGAAACCTCTAGCAATGGCCCGTCCGATACCGCCGGCTGCGCCCGTTATCACGGCACATTTGCCATCGAGTCTCACGTTGCACCAGCTCTGGGCGCGTGTTCCGTGTTCCTGGGTTTCAGTATCCAGCCACGCAATGCGTGCACCGCTCCGCTCGTCAAAGTCCGATGGGCGATTCCGCCCGTATCCGCATGCGGCAACCATGGTCGACCACCGCCATCATTGAGCAGTGAGGCCTCCATCGACTGTAAACTCGCTCCCAGTTATGTAATTCGACTCGTCCGAAGCGAGGAACAGCACTAAGAGTGCCACGTCTCTGACAGTCCCAAAACGCCCAAGCGGGATACTCCCGAGCCGCTTTGCCACCAGCTCATCATTAGCCATCATCTCTTGGAGCATCTCGGTCTGGATAATGCCAGGATGAACGGAGTTGCAGCGTATGTTGTCTCCGGCGAGCTCAATCGCGGTTGCTTTGGTGATAAGTCTGACGCCACCTTTGCTCGCTACATACGCTGACATGGTGACGCCCGGATTCGCTACCATGCCGGCGGTTGACGAGATATTAACGATCGACCCTCCACCACTGCGGCGCATCGCTGGGATCGCAAACTTAGTTCCAAGAAACACGCCCTTCAAGTTAACGTCCATCACGCGATTCCACTCGCTGACAGTCAGCGCCTCGATACTGCTCGAATTGTTAATGCCGGCATTATTCACGAGCACATTCAGGCCACCGTATCTGTCAACCACCTCACGAACAGATGTGGCCCACGCGAGTTCTTGAGTGACATCAAGGTGTATGTATGTCGCTTCGCCGCCAGCGCCATTGATATCAGATGCAACTCGCTCGCCTTCGTTATCAAGGATGTCTGCTATCACAACGATTGCACCCTCACGGGCGAACAGTTCGGCCTCCGCCGCGCCTTGACCGCGCGCCCCTCCGCTGATCAGCGAGATTTTGCCAGCTAAGCGATTCATTTCGACTCCCATTTCACCGACACCAAATCGCTGGGGTACGCCAAGCCAAGGTCAAGCCGACTCCCGAATAACTGGGGAAAAACTAAGCGGCCACCTGCGTGACGAAATCGGACCATCGTGTCGGTAGCTGAGCCCTCTCGTCCCCAGTAGAAGTTTAACTCGTTCGCGGTTCCGATTCTAACCCACGTCAAGCCCGCTTGAACGAAAAGGATCCCGGCGCGGCAGCCTTTCGCACGAAGGGCAGTGCATCACTGTCGCCAACTGAATCGCACGGCGTTCGCCTGTCCCGCGATCGCCGATCCGTACGCCACGGCTTGCGGCCGCCGCGTGATTTCGATGCTGGTTTGGCTCGCTGCGGGGATACAATTGGAGAGCTATTCGTGGCAGTTCGAGACACTAGGAGCGAGCACCCATATGGATGCCTCTGTCCCGGCTACGTCCCCCTACACCCTTGTCGGCAAGATTGCTCTGGTCACCGGTGGAGGTGGTGCGATTGGACGCGCTTCGTCGCTGGAAATGGCCAAGGCGGGCGCAACGGTAGTTGTCGTCGATCGCGATGAGGGCGAGAGCCTTCACACTGTGGGCTTGATCAATTCTCTTGGACGGGACGCTTACTTCTTTCAGGCAGATGTTAGTGACTCGGCCCAAGTTAGGGCATATGTTCAAGCAGCAATAGACAAGTTCGCCCGTATCGATATCTTCTTCAACAACGCCGCAATATCTGGGGTTGTCGCGCCCATCGTGGAATACCCTGAAGACATTTTTGACCTCGTCATTGCGGTCAACGTCAGAGGAACCTTCCTCGGCATTCGTGCTGTGCTGCCAATCATGATGCACCAAGGCAGCGGAAGCATTATTAACACAGCTTCTGAAGTTGGTCTCAAGGCGTCCCGCAATATGGCTCCGTACTCAATGAGCAAGCATGCCGTGATTGGGTTGACCCGGTGCGCCGCAGTCGAAGTGGCGAAAAGCGGTATTAGAGTCAATGCTATTTGTCCCGGCCCTACAGATTCGCAAATGATGAGAGGCGTGAATGCGATGCGGAGCCCGGACAACCCTGAGGAGTCTCGACGGCTAATGGAAGCCGCTATCCCGCTAGGCCGTTACGCGATCGCCGAGGAAGTGGCTCGAGTGGTTTGCTTTCTCGCGTCCGATGCAGCTAGTTTCGTGACTGGGGCTGCGTGGACCATCGACGGAGGAAGAACCGCAGCCTAGTCTGAGCCAGAGCAGGGCCGCACGAGCAATCTCGTCGCTTCAACTGCCGCGTTGCCTCGACCTTATGACGCAGTGCATGCTTCGGGGTTCGCAAGTCTCGGTTTCGCCAGGTCGTATGCGAATGGGAGAATCGGGCCCCGACTTGGCGCGATGAGACTCACGCTGATGGGTTGAAAGGCAGGATCTGCCAGCGTTATGGCGCGCAGCCCGATGGCCACAATCGGTTGGCCTGAATCGAACCGCTTATCAGATGATGGTATAGCCGCCATCGACAAAGACCGTCGTGCCGTAAACATAGTCGGAGTCGTCTGAAGCCAAGAAGACAACCGCGCCAGCTATATCGTCAGGTGAACCAAACCGTCCAGCTGGCAGCGTCCTCAAGCGCTCCATTGTACCTGCATCGTGGGTGGCATGCCCTTTCATTGGCGTCGCCATCATGCCTGGTGCGACGCCATTGACTCTAAGCCCAAAGGGCGCAAGTTGAACCGCCATGGCCCGCGTTAACTGCATTACGCCAGCTTTCGAGACGAGGTAATGTGCATTTACTGGAACAGCAACTGCACCGAGCTGCGAAGCCACATTGACTATACGTCCTGCCTTCACCTTAACCATTTCCTGGGCGACCCGTTGCGACATCAGGAAAGAGCCCCCAAGGTTGATATCCATTACCCTGTTCCACTCGTCCCACGTGAGATCCAAGAAGGCAACCCTGTCCCCCGTCACCGCGGCATTGTTAACTAGAACGCTGACCTTTCCAAACCGACTGATTGCATCTGTGACCGTGCGATCAACCTGTTCCGGACTAGCCACATCGCAGACTGCGAAATGAATCGCCAAGTCGCTGTTGTCACCAAAATCACCCCTCGCTTCGGCGAATCCGCCTTCCGTTATGTCTACAGCGAAAACAGAAGCCCCCTCAGCCATGCATCTTTGGCAAATTGCCTTTCCGATGTTGCCAAGAGCTCCTGTTACGAGCACGACTTCCCCTCTTAGTTTAGTACCCAAATCATTCGCCTCCTATGCGAAGAATGTACGGACATATGCTGGGGGCGGTAGGGCTGCGTGACGTCAAGCGGGGGGCGGAAACGAAGAATGCAGTGGTCGGACCATTCGCCCTGTACCATCTAGTCCGACAAGAATGGTGCGCCAAACAGGCCGCAGCTCTCTCCTCCGCTGTCGCCCGCCTTGAACCTACCCCATTTTCTCGCGCATCCTCCTCGGGTGGTCCGGCAACCGACGATCTACTCAAGGCAACCCATCGCCCTTCCCGAGCAGTCTCCCCCATCCCGCAACGCGGGGATTCCGAATACCAACCAGTCGGAGACATTGCCAAGCGGTAACGGCGACGCTGTCCAACACGGTGGTGTTGTGGCGCTGCTCCACTTCTTCGATCAGGGGCGCCGCGCGAACATTCGTGCACACCACTGCTATGCACTGCGCCTCGGGATGGACAGCGGTCTCCAATAGGTCCCTAACAGCCGCCTCATCCATGCTGCTCTGTTCCGGCCCCGTATTCCAACCACGGAAGACCGAATGAACACAGCGGAGGCCCTCAGCGCTATAGACCTCAGCTATCCGATGAGCCATATCCTTGGAGTAAGGCACGGCCAAACTGTAGCGTTGAATTCCTAGCTCTCTGAAGGCCTCGAGCATCGCGAGCGTTGACGAGGTTACGGGAACACCTAATGCGTCTTCGAGTTGTCGACACAACTTGCGGTCCACGCCGACTCCCATCCATGAGCCGGATGTACCGTTCCATGCAATCACCTGGACCTGCGCATCAAGTAGAAGGCGCGCCGCGCTCACGAAGTTGCGAAACGTGAACTGTCTAGACGACCGTTTGTCAAGTCCAACTCCCGAAACAGCTATTCGGCTGAAATGCGCTGTTACACCGGAATAGTCTCGGACGAGTTGGCTTGTGATTGGCTCGAGCGTGGTGTTTTGCGACGGCGTAAGCATGCCAATCCTGAAACTAGCCAATGCTCCGGCGTCCCCTTGCACCACCAAAGACCACGTCTCCGTGAAGTCCAGCAGTAGCCATCAATCTATTCAAAGATATCGAGCGGTAGCACGGCAGAGACAATGGAGTTTGGTGCATCTACAATCTCGCTTATCCGCAGATCCACTGCAATACTGGTTATCACGTAGGCTTGATACTCACTGAAACCGCGCACAGTCGTCAGATAGCCGACCATCTCCTCCAGAGCTGAGTGCGCAGCCAAGTTAAGGTCCAGCCACTCATTCCGCCCGTCAACCGTGACAGGAAAGCCAGTTGTCGAAATGAAGCGGCGCGGTGAGCGTGCTGGCTCGGCGAACTCAAATGTTGGGTTGCGCGGCCGCCAGCGAACCTGTGGCCCCTTGATCAGATCGAATCGCACGGCAACCTTCGCACTCATTTCGATCGCGATAGCACAGCTTTCACCATCACCCTGAGCGAAATGGGGATCTCCTAAGGAGCAAAGTCCGCCAGACACGTCAACTGGCAGGGTAATTCGAGCACCCTCCGTAAAGTTCTTGACGTCGAGGTTTCCACCTGTCTCTCTGGGGGGCAGAGTTCGCAGCCCCTCCGTTGCCGGTTTGCCGTCGGGTGGCACAGCGGATCGTTTATCGGGGACCTGGACCACTGTCACATCGTCGCCGGCCGCGGTGCCCGCGGCCAACCTTCTCTTCAAGAGTTCGAGCTCGCGCTCCGCGAAGATCGCTAGTCGCCGATCAGAAGGCGCCACTCCGATTACACCTATAAAGGGCGCTCCCGCTATAGCGACACCCGGGAGGTCGTCGGACCGGGCCACGTTATCTTCGATGTGCCATTTAACGAGGAATGGATCCGAGAAGCGTTCTCCGAGAGCGCCTAGTCTGGGGAGGACGAATGTGAACCCAAATTGATCGGGTTCGATACGGAGGATCTCAGCCGTAAGCAAATCGCCGGGCTCGGCTCCTTCAATGAAGATCGGACCCACCATTGCATGATTTCGGTACTCATCCATTTCAAGCAAGTCCTCAGCTCGACTAATTGGCGTGACCTGGGCACCGAGACCATCCCAGAGATCCAGCGCCACTGTTTCGCCGGGCTTTATCCGTAGTACTGGCTCAATGTCTGGGTGCCAGCGGTTGTGTCCAGGGCTGCCGCCATCAGCAAGGGCCACACGTCTGTCAAACTCTATTCGATGATCCGTATCCATCCCTAAAACCACTCCTAAACCTGCGCTCAGCGACGCCGACACTGCCTGGTCGCAATTGGGCTTGTCAAGCGCACGTTATCCCTGCGAAGCACATATCAATTGGGGCTATCGACTAGTTCGAGGGTCGATTAGAGTCTGTAGGATGTCCATAAATACGTATACAGTGAGTGCAAATATGGCGATAAACATGACGCATCCGGCGACTGCTAGATAGTCCGAATTGACTACCGACGAGACCGCAAACTGCCCCAAGCCGCCCCAGGAGAATACGGTCTCAACGAGCACAGCTGCGCTAGCCAAAAATCCATAGAGTAGGCCAGCATACGTAATTACTGGCAGCAGAGCGTTTCTCAGTGCATCTCGATAGATTCGGCTTAGCGGCATTCCACAAGCCTGCGCGTAGCGAACGAATCCCGAATCCATCACTTCCAACATCTGGGTCCTTGTGACCTTTATGACTCCAGCGGTATTGATGAACACCAGCGTCATTACCGGCAGGATCAGGTGCCCAACAGCCGACTCAAATGCGCTCACATTTCCTGTCAGGATCGCATCGAGCGAGTATAAGCCCGTGATGGTTTGCGGTGGGCCGGGGATGATGTCTATCCGGCCAATGGGTGCAGGCGCGACCGCAAGAATGACAAAGAAGACCAGGATCAACATGAGCGCCCACCAGAAGTCTGGAAGCGCTCCCGCAACCATTCCGTAGTTAGTAACTAGTTGTCTGAAGAGGCCCTTTTTGGAGACCGCGGACCAAATACCGAGGGGGACGCCGATCGCAATGATCAAGACAAAAGCAACGGTTATCAGCTCGAACGTTGCGGTGAAGCGCCTAGACACTTCCTCCAGAACCGGCTTGCTGGTAAAGAAGGATGTCCCCAGGTCGCCATGGAGCACGTTGGACATGTACTTGAAGTAACGGACGTAAATTGGGCTATTCAATCCAAGGTGGCTAGCAAGAGCTACCCGCATTTGGGGGGTCGCTAAACCGCCTGCAAGGAGATATGTGGGATCGCCTGGCAAGAGCTGAATTAGGATAAACACAGTCGTTACTATGCCCCAAACCTGCACCAGCAGAAGACCGAGGCGACGGGCAATAAACCGCGCTCTCCAGCCAAAGAATCGCACTAACCTAAATCTCCATCCTTCGACTGCGACGTAGGTGACGACAAGACGTCGATTTGGCCAGAAAGTCCGATTGCGCTATCTTCTTCAACTCGGGCGAATCCTCTTGGTCCTTTCCATGCCACTAATTGCCGCGATTGAACGATTTGCGATGGCAGAGGTGCAACTCTGATGCAAGACACAAAGTGCCTATTACCGACGTCCACAAGCTGGGGCGTGACTCCACTACAAGCGTCGATGGCAATCGGACACCGCTTGTGCAGAGAGCAGCCCGTTGGGAGGTTTATGGGACTGGGAATCTCGCCGACAAGGGGAGCGGGAGTGTGTTCTCTGGTTGGATCCGGAATTAGAACCGACGACAGAAGTGATCTCGAGTACGGGTGGCGAGGCGTTTCAAAAATCTGCTTCGTACTGCCAATCTCGACGACCTTGCCGAGATACATTACGGCCACTCTATGGCTGATGTGTTCGACAGTTGTCAGATCGTGGGATATGAACAGATACGTTACGTCCGTCTTCCTTTGAAGGTCTACCAGGAGCTCAGTAATATCCGCACGAACTGATGCGTCTAGAAGTGAGGTCGGCTCGTCGAGAACGATCACCTCGGGTTCAGTAGCCATTGCGCGGGCTATGCCTGCGCGCTGAACTTGTCCGCCACTCAACTCGTGTGGGTATTTCGCCAGTTCCTTATCCTGAAGATACACAACCCGGGCTGCCTCAACAATCCGCTTAATCTGCTGCGCCCTGCTCATATGGTTCATCAGTCTCAGGGGCTCGCCAATTGCGTCAGCGATAGTCATGCGGGGATCGAGGGACTCATGTGGCTCTTGGAAGACCATTTGGATCTTCGCCCTGAGAGGCCGGAATCTCCGCGCACTCATACGTGCGATGTCTCCGCCCTGAAAAAGAATTCGTCCAGACGTTGGATCTACAAGCCGTAGCAAACAGCGCCCGACCGTAGTCTTTCCTGACCCACTTTCGCCGACCAAACCGAGAGTTTCGCCTTTCTTTAGCTCAAAAGAGACATCACTCACGGCCTGGATCCAAGACCGGCCTCCGCCTGGAGCTGGAAAGCGCTTAACGAGGCGTTCAACCTCTAAGACAGATGCCAACGAGCAACCTCCTCGTGGCGAAAACACCTCACAAAATGATTGGGCGTCACCTCCTCAAGCTCAGGCCTCGTTCCTTGACAAAGAGCATTTGCGAACGGGCAACGCGGATGGTATCTACATCCTGGTGGAAGTGCGACGGGATCTGGGGGCATACCCTTAAGGGGTCTCTGCCTGCGCCCGACGTATTGCCACGTCGCTGAATCGAGCAGGGCAATGCTGTATGGATGCCTGGGTGCACTGAAGAATTCCGGCACAGGCGCCATCTCCACTACTTGGCCGGCGTACAGTACCGCCACCCGGTCGCAATACTTCGCCACGATTCCGAGGTCTCGAGTGATTAATAGGGTGGATGCTCCGAGAGTTCGCACCTGGTCCGCAAGTAGATCCAGAACCTGAGCTTGGATGGTGACATCCAAACCCATCGTCGGCTCATCGGCGAGAATTACCCGGGGCGAATTAACGATCGCCATTCCGATCATGACTCGTTGAGCCATCCCGCCGCTCAATTCGTGAGGATAGGCCTTCATGCGCCGCTCAGGGTCGGGAATCGCGACTCGCCTGAGCGTGTCCACCGCAACCTCATGTGCATCGCTGCGCGCCCGGTGATTGTGACTGCTATATGCGTTGACAATCTGGGCTCCGATTGTGACGAGAGGGTTTAGATGCGCTCTAGCATTCTGAACAATTAGCCCGAGTTCCTTTCCCCGAATCCGCCTTAGCCCCTCCTCAGGAAGCGATATAAGGTCGGAGCCTAATAGGCGTATAACGCCGCCATCGATCCGCCCGGGCGGTGGAACCAGGCCGAGAACACTCCACGCAACGGTTGACTTGCCCGAACCGCTTTCGCCAAGCAAGCCGAGCGTTTCGCCGGAGGCCAGGGCGAGACTCACGCCATCAACCGCTTGGACCACGCCTCGGCGTGTGTAAAAGCGTGTGACGAGACTGTCAATCTCCAGATTCAGTTGAGTGATTGTCTACCTTCTTCGCCTAGGATCGGTAATCTCGGCGAGGGAATCGCCAATCAAGCCGAAACCCATGACCGTCACCGCCAGCATGATGCCGGGGAAAACGGACGGCCACCATATGCCGCCTTCGTACAAGCTGGCCGCTCCGATAGAGATCATTGAACCCCATTCCGGGGTAGGAACCCTTACGCCGGCTCCAACAAAACTGAGAGCCGCCGTCAGCAATATCCCCATCCCCACCGTCACAGAACTCAACGCAAAGACCGGTGCCGAGGAGTTAGGCAGCAAATGTCGGAACACGATAGCGAGATCCGAAGCCCCAGCTGCTCGTGCTCCCTCAATAAACAACCGCTCCTTCACCGCTAGTGCTTGGCTGCGCACCATTCGCGCGTATAGGGGAGCGTTAACGATTGCAATCGCCAAGATGACGTTCTGAATCTGGTGACCCGTCAGAACGACAAGTGCCATCCCTAGAACAAGAGCGGGAAACGATTGGAGAACGTCGGCGACGCGCATTGCTATCTCAGTCAGAGGATTGTGAAAGTACCCGGCCAGGACCCCCACAGTCGACCCGACCGAGATCGCAATGAATGTCGCACTGACCGCAATGGAGAGATCGATCCTAGGCGCGTACAACAGTCGGCTGAATATATCCATTCCGGAGCTGTCAGTCCCTAACCAGTACGTAGCGTTGGGTGCGACAAGTACATCGAAGGGATGCGCTTGTTCGGGATCAAAGCGTGAGAACAACGGTGCAAGAGCCGATACAAGCGCAACCGAGAAGACAATAATGAGCCCGACGAGTAGTCGGGGGTTTGCGCGGAGAACCTGACCGACCGTTCTGATGCGCGCCGCGACAGACTGAGATTCGCGGGTGGACAGGACTTCCATCACCGCTGTCCAATCGGCGTCGCTCGGAACCAGATGGGGACCGACCGTCGTCTGGTCTAAGCTTCCCAGCGGTGCCGGGACTTCGGCTCCAAAGTCCCGGTCACTCACTGGTAACCCTTGTGTACGTATCCGCGCCTCGCGTACATTCCCTCGGTCAGATCTGGGAGTTGCTAGGTCTTATAGATGTCGCCAAAACGTAGGGCATTGGAGCTGCGCCAGATATAGCCCTTGACGTTCTGAAGACGGGGCAGATGGTTCCCAATTAGGATGAAAAATCCCCACGGTGCTTGGTTAACGATCAGCTGATTTGCTTGCTCAGCCAGAGTTGCTCGTTGGCTAGGGTCTTGGCTAGCCAGACCCTGGGTTATCAGAGCGGTAGCGGCAGGATCGTTGAAGTTCGTGTAGTTACCCTCACCTAGGTTTGGGTCTGGATTGAAATAGAGGCTAAGGACGTACGGACCGTCCACCACAAATGCGGCGTCATGAACAAGGATAGTCTGTGCCTTCTTGGCGTAGAACTCTTGGTAGTACGCCGCAGAACTGAGCGCCTGCAGCTGAACTGTGATCCCAACTTCGGCCAGGCTAGTCTTGATTACGGTGGCGGTCTCTTCGTCGGTGGGTTGGTCCGTCGAGTAGGCGATTTGAATCGGTGTCGAAAGATTCACGCCCGATTGCTGTAGAAGAGCCTTTGCCTTCGCCACGTCGCGTGGTTGGTAAGGCCACGTGGTCAGGGCTCCGGGATAACCGGGCGGGATGTACCCCGGCGATACCTGGATGCCGGGAGCGTTGAGGTAGACACTCCGAATAATGTCGCTGGTAGGCAGCGCATATGCCAATGCCTGACGGTACATCAGGTTGTCAAGGGGCGGAACTCCAAGGTTAAACATGTAGAAGAGCCCAAAGTTGCCGACTTGGTTCTCGACGACCAGCCCGGCCTTTCCCGCAACCTCTTGCTGCTCACGCGGAGTAAGACCTTCGGCAATGTCGACGCTTCCGCGCTCAAGAAGGGCCGTTCTTGTAGATGCGTCCGGAACAGCCTTGACGATGATCTTCTTAAACTTCGGGGGACCCTGCCAATAGTTGGGATTAGCAACCCAGTCCGTCTCTTGACCGGAAATCAAGTTCTGGACATGGTACGGCGCGAAGTCAGCTGTATTGGTCGCCATCCACGTTCTCGCCCAAGGATCGCTGGCTGTCACATGCTTTTTGACTTCAGTGGAGTCCGAGATGGTGCACGTTGGAAGTGAAGCGGACGCATACGGTAGGAGCGGGCTAGCGGCGGTGAGATGGATGTTAAACGTGTAGGTTCCGGTAATGGTGATGGGGTTCTTCGGATCAACCCTGCTAACGCCTTCCAAATCGAAACCGGAGCAATCGCCGTTGACCGCAATACTGCGGTCAATCAGATACTTGACGTCGGCAGACGTTAGTTCGTTCCCAAAGTAACTCTTCACGCCTTGCCGCAGGGTAAAACTCCAGGTCAAGCCGTCCGCCGACCTCGTGTAAGACTCAGCGAGGTTCGGTAGCAACTTAGTAGGGTCGATACTCAGGGTGCCATTGCTATTGGTTTTGGTTCCGAACTTAACAAGACTTTCGGTCTCGTTCTCAGCTGCCTCTTGGTTTGCGGGCGTCGAGCCAGGAAATTCTGCGTCCAAGCTTGTTGGTGTGGAGGCCTCTGCAATAACAAGAGTGTCCTTCGGCGTTTGTGGGACGACACCTTGTCCTCCCGACTGCGAACAGCTGACTAGAACGAGCAGTGCTAGCGCCGCGGCAAGCCGAGTGCCTCCCCTGAGCATCCTATTACCCTCCTACTTGGTTGAAGGTGTCATCTAGCGAAGTTCCTGGGAGTATACACGGTTTTTCATTATATGGTCATCCAATATATGGTCTTCCCTGATCGAACCTGTTGCGGCTGCCCGGCAGGCCCTGGTCTACGCCGGCCCGAAACTCCGCAGATAGGAGCCGACCTAAAAGCAGAAGACAGGAGGAGCCGAAACGGTAGGTCGGGATACTTGGCCGTCCACGAGGATAGGATCCAGCGAAGTGTCGATTCAGCAAGTCGCGCTGAAGCGCAACTACCCTAATGCCATTCAGCGCCGCGCTCTGGCCGGGGCCACAGGTCACGGCGCCGCGGCGGGCGAGCGCCATGGGCCTCAACCGTCAATAAGGATCGGTTGGGAGCGTTCGCGGTGACGAGACCGTCATTAGCGAAGCTCGGTACGACGATTCGAGAGCGGGGCTAATGCGGAGGTCGGCCAAGGCCCAGATCTTCTGCAAGCTTCGGGCGTCCGTTCCTACTGAGAAGCCAAGGCGACTCGGTCACGCACCACCAGATCGACTCGTTCAGGCTGTTCGCGACAATTACGTTGCGATCGCGAGGCGCAGGCGAAAGGGGCGGCTGGCGACAGATCGTGAAGCGGTCCTGAGCGGTGTTCTTGTGCTGATCGCCGGGATGACAGGCCCGACTCTCCAACATGATGGACGTTCCCTTCTAGCCGCCGGCAGACGGGATCCAGTCGGTGGACCAGGCACGTGGTCCTGTGAGGCACGCCAATCGGCCGAAACCGAGAACACAAGGGCGCCGCCTCGAGAACGGGCACTCGGTTTCCTAGCAACTCAGACCGCTTCACCCATTACGTTCGGAAGAACGTGGCACCTTGGTCAGCGATCCCAAGACCCGCGTTCTGATAAGGATGATAGCCTCGCGGCAAAGACTCAACTTCTGATCGCAAAGGGGTCTCGCGATGCGTCGGAGAAGTCGATCATCACATTTTTGGCCTGCATGTATTCGCGCAATCCTTCCAAACCACGTTCGCGACCTCCGCCGCTGCCCCGGTAGCCACCAAACGGAGCGGCTGGCGAGACGCTCCTGTAGGTATTGACCCAAACCGTCCCCGCGCGCAATGCCTTGACCATACGCAGGCTTCGCCCGATATCGCTGGTCCAGACCCCGGAGGCAAGCCCGTAATCGCTATCGTTAGCAAGTCGGACCGCATCCTCCTCCGTCTTGAATCTCATAACCGTCACAACCGGACCAAAGATCTCTTCGCGCGCAACTGATGTGGCATTCCGGTCGTCTTGAAAGATCGTCGGCTGTACGAACAGGCCTCGCTGCAGCTCGACCGATTCAGGGCGGCCACCGCCATATACAAGCTCGGCGCCATCGTGCCGACCTCGCTCAACATAACGCAGCACGCGCTCAAGCTGGAGTCGATTAGCCAGCGGACCCATCTCGCTGGCTGGATCCAAGGGATCTCCGATCCGAATGGCTCGGGAGCGTTCGATTAGTCGTTCGATGAATGAGGCTGCGATTGACTCCTCGACAAGGAGTCGTGAGCCAGCGATGCACGTCTGCCCGGCCGCGGCAAAGACTCCAGCGACCACACCATCGATGGCCCGGTCAAGGTTGGCGTCCGCAAAGACAATGTTGGGTGACTTGCCTCCCAATTCGAGTACCAGCCGCGCGAGATTGTTTGCAGACGCTGCAGCTACCGCGCGTCCGGTAGCCACACCGCCAGTTAGGCTCACAAAGTTGACACCGGGGTGACTACTAAGCACGGCCCCAGTGGTGGGGCCCTTGCCAGTGACCACGTTGACCACTCCACTGGGAAAGCCGACCATGTCGATCAATTCAGTAAGCTCGACGATCGACGCGGAGGCGAACTCAGAGGGCTTGATAACGACGGTGTTTCCGGCTGCTAGCGCTGGCGCAAGCTTGTTCGACAGCAGTTGTAAGGGCGAATTCCAAGCGATAAGCAAGCCGCACACACCCACAGGTTCTCGCAACAGAAAGTCGAGTATCTTGCCGTCATCGAGCGGGATAACATCGCCAAGGATCTTATCTGCGACGCCCGCAAAGTAGCGGTAACATCTGGCGGCGAAACGCGCCTGCGAGCTCGTTTCTCTGAGGAGCTTGCCGTTTTCTCGCGTTTCGAGCTGACCAAGCCTGTCAGCGTTCTCATCGATCAGATCCGCTAGGCGGAACATCAACCTGGCGCGAGCGCTGCCCGAAGTAGTCGCCCACTCACCCTGAAAAGCGATTTGTGCGGCCGCTACAGCCTCATCGACGTCTTCATGGGTGCCGTCCGGGAAGCGCGCGACCGGGTCACCGGTGTGAGGGTTCCAACTCTGAAAGGTGGCTCCCCTTCGGGCGTTGCGATGCTCGCCGGCTATGTACATCCGATTGCTTGGATTGCTCACCATGGTTGCTCAGCTTATAGCCTCGACTGCGTCCCACCGAGGCCGCGCGACGGCGACGATGAGGACCGAGTTATGTCAGGAGCGCCGGAGCGCCATTTCGGTTTTGCGGCCCGATCCTGTCAGTGACCGCTTCGTACGTCTGGTCTGCGTGGTCGCGATCTGGCCGCCCATCGCCCCGCGTCGCCACCCTGTGCGAGTTCCGGCTCCGTCTCCTAGTCAGCAAGTTCGTGGTGGCCACCGTGGTCTACGTCGGCTTCCGCGTGGTCGTGGTTGGCTTGACCTCGGCGGTCGATACCGACGCCGCAGAGAACTGGATGCCCTCCGGCCTTGCTGTGCTCCTCCTAGCCGCCTTCTCGCTGGTGGTCAATCTTCTCTGCCCTTCGCTTCGCCCACACCTCGGCCGGGTTAGTGGCTCGCGGCTTCGCCGGTAATGCCTTGGCGATGGCGCCCACAGGCCGACTTTCGGCAATGCGGTCAATATCGCCCGGCCTCTGGCACGACCAATTCAGAACCGATTCCACGTATATCGCGCCTCGTGACCGAAGCCCCAAATGACGCCTCGCGCCTACCAAGCAACAACTTAGCAAGCGTATGGGCTCCTTATTTGGCAGATTTGCTCGGTCTCGGCGGACGACCGATTTTGGGGCGGCAGGAGCGAGCGAAGGTGTTCGACTCAGGGACGCTTTTGACGAGGCGGGCTACTTGCCGTCAGCAACCTGCAACACTGGTTGTGTGGAAATTGCGATTCAGAAGCCCGTGCGGGTGCGCTAGTTCTAGCGCTCTTAGTCAGCTGATTTGCCTCGGGGTTTGTTGTCCTTCCTGCGCCCGTTTGTGGAGCGCTTGCGCCGACGTCGACCATTCGGCGTCGCCACAGCACGCTCGACTCGACTCTGTAGCGTTCGCAACGCCCGGTTCACATTGCCGGTCGCTGCCGCCGTACCCTTCGATGTCAACTTGTCAATTTGGCGCTTCAAATTGCGATTCTGTTTGATCAAATCAGAAATCGCCGTGTTCAGATGGCTGACCGGTGCGTCGCCATCGAGTCTTCGGCGTCGATGCCCAGTAGTTGTCGCGTCCGGCATCTTCTACACCACTCCTTGGTTCAATTTCGAGCAGCTTGGACGCCCATATCGGGCGGTTCCAATCGAAAATGTAGCCTATTCCGGACTAGATGGGCATGATCGCTACGGTCTGCGATCGAACGGTTTGGCAAACCGTCGCGAATCCGGCAAAACGGTTGCTACGGCGGACAGCTTGAAATTGCTCAGGAGAACCGGGGTCAGTAATGAGCAGAGCCACGTTTGGGAGGCAGCAAACAACGGAGAAGGTGCCGGTGTGGGGTGGCGCTCGCTGACATTTCAGTTTAAGAGTCGGACGTCCGCCCTGAAGGTCCGTTCGCGGCTTGCGTTCGCTCGATGTCGAGAGGCCGCAGCGCGCCACATTCTTATCTGAGGTCTGAACCTCACCCCGTTATTTAGCGTCGCTGAAGCCAAGGGCACGCGCATGCTGCAGCGAGTCGTACAGCTGACCGCTGCGAAGACAGAAGAAGAGGACGGAGATCAGCTTTCCGGCTAGGTGACCGACTGCGGCGTGTCCGGGCATGCCGCGCTGTCGCAGACGCTTGTAATAGGCGGCAAAGGGAGTGGCCTGCTGTCGCGGCGCGATCAGCTGCATAGCCCAGAACCAGACCTCGCGTCGGCTAAGGCGATTGCCACTGTTGCCGAGCTGGTGCTTGGACAAGGTGGTCCCCGACTCTCGAGCCTCCGGATACCAGCCCAGCAGCTTTCGGAGCTGTCCGTCGTTGCGGAACTCGGCCACGTCGCCAATGGCGGAGAGCAAGACGGCTTGCCGCATCAGGCTCATGCAAGGGAAGCTATCGAGCACGGCCCGCTGCTCAGCAGGCCAAGCCTCGAGCGCTTTCACTGTCGACCGTTCAATGTCTTCGATCTGGTCGTCGACCCCGCGCAGCTGGCGGAGTATCCAGCCCTGGGCGTGGAGGATGGGCTCAATGCCTGCGGACAGGCCTGCGCTTTCTGAGGCGAGTCGCTGAAGCTCACCAATCCTGGCCGCATGGATCCTGGCTCTGCCCCGCCTCACCAACACCTCATAGATCGCAGCAGGCGCTGCCACGACGATGGCCTTGGGTGTTGGAAACGCCTCCAGCAGGAGGCGCACCGCCGAGCTTGAGATGCTGCTCCGGAAGAAGTCCTTGAGCTCGGGGAAGAGCACGTCCTCGATAGCGGTCAGCTGCAGCCGGTGACGAGTTCGCTGCTCAATAAGTCGAAGTCGCGGAACTGCACTCGCGGGAGTCGTCAGCCTCGGATGGCTTTCGGTGCAAATAGAGGCCGCCAAGCGTCGGCATCTCGTCGAGTGGACCACGGATCTGCGGCTCCTCAGTGCGGAGGAGTTCGAATGGCTTGTTGGCGAGACATTTCGGCGTGGCGGGTGGACGGTCCGCGAGACGGGCCGCCAATCCGCGCCCGATGGGAATATTGATCTCGAGTTGACCCGTGAGGGTGAGCGCAGGATCGTGCAGTGCAAGCGTTGGGTCTCTTGGTTCGTCAAGGTCGATGAAATTCAGCGATTCGCAGGCACGCCATTCAGGGAAGGACTGTCAGGAAACGCCGGAATCTATGTCACCCTGTCGGGGTTCACGGAACAAGCCCGCGCTGAGGCACGTCAAACGGGTGTCACGCTCGTTGACGGCCGCGACCTTTACTCCAAGGTCGAGAAGGCATGCCGACCTGAACCATGCCCCGTCTGTCTGAGCCAATGCGCCCTCGATCGGTCGCCGCGTGGGTCGTGGCTGCGGTGCATCGCCCCCGGCTGCCCGGGAAAGCGCGACCTCGGGAGCGAACCGGGGCGAGCAGTTGAACTACTAACCCAATCTCCACCGTCGGCGATGAGCGACACCACATAGGTGCTGAATGGGCGCGGGTCAACGTGGGGCGCTGATCGCCGGCGCCTCCGAAAATAGCTAGCTATACGCTCGCCTTATCACTAGCATCGTCTGGTACCACAACGTTCGGACCACAGGCGACCGCCCGGTTGCCAGCTCAGTGCAGTCGTGGGAAACTGGTCTCGCAGGCTCAGAGGCAGGGAGCACGAACGTAACGCAAGCCGGCCCCAAAATTCACGAGATACAATACCCGGCAGACGAATGGCGAGCAATTCGTCAAGAGTGGACAACCAGAAGGCTTGCGCCCATACTGCGTAGCCATTGGCCTAGCATCTTACTTATCCGACCGGGAATACCGGGAAGAGTATGCCAAAGACCACGGCAATATTTACGGGCTGCGGTTGCAGGGACCAAGAATGCGCCGGTCCACGTTGAGGGTACTTCTTGACCGGGGTTGCGCAGCAGACTCTGGTGACTCACCAATTTCACGGTTGGCGTTCGAGTGTCAGGTGAGCCACAATCGACGCTTCGACAGACGTTGAAACGGCTGTTCTAGAGTAAAGAATGCAGCAATCGATTGCCGGCACAATACCCGCTCGACCGCCATACATGCCGAGGCCCAATTCGCCCGACGAAGTACCCCCGCAGCAGGGTGAACTCTGGCCCATCAAGAGCATCGACGCACCTCACCGCGATCTGGCGCGTCGGACCACAACCAACATCACCTATTCGCAATACTGGAACCGCTTTGACTGCAGTCCAATCGGTTGCCGAGAAGTCTACGAGCGAGGCGTTAAGACGACGATTGGTTCGAAGATTCAGCTCGTCAAGGAGATTAGCGGGAAGCTGAGAGTCGGCACGGAGCACGTATCCGCCGAGCTCTCGTCCAGACTTGGAACCACTGTAACGATCAGCGAGGAAATCAATACCGAGCGGAAAATTACTGCGAAAGGTAGAGATTGCTACAGGACAACCTTCACGACCTGGCAATTAGTGGATCGGATTGAGGTCACGCAGCAGACCACAGTGTTGGGGGTGGTCACCCTGCCGCGTCAATCAACGAGGCTTGACCAACGCGCCGAAGTGTATTGGTCGGAGGCTGCCTACTGGGCTCAGCCTGACTGCTGTCCCGATCGTATGGCCGAAGGTCCAGGTTACACGCTGGACTTTCGTGGCGTACGCATTCTCCTCGTGCCAGAGCGAGGGCATAGCCGCGAAACCATAGATGTTCAGGACCGCGTTAAGCTAGTTGATGTAACTGGAGAGTACCACCCGGGCGACCTAGTTCCTGCTGTGGCTCTAGGAGGCACTCTTGCCGACCTTCTGTCTGGTTACGATTTAGAAACGTCGGCAGTCCTTCGCCAGCACCTCGCACCGTTCGAGTCAAGGCAGCCTCAGGCACCTGCCGAGCTGAGCCAATTGCAGCGTGTAACCGGGCCAGCCGTGGTGCGGGATGCGGCGCCGTTGGGACTGGGAGCGCTTGCGCTCGTACTTTTCGCTACTGGGGCAACGCTCGCTGGACTTTCCCCGGGCCTCGTGTGGCTGACCGCTGCCATGTTTGGCGGGCTGGCCCAATTCATAGCTGGCATGTGGGAGTTCAAGTCCGGCAACACGTTCGGCGCGACCGCGTTCTCGACGTACGGTGCATTCTGGCTATCGGTGGCCTCATTCGTTGTCCTAGTTCCCGTGGGAAAAGTACCGGCCCAGGACGTCGCAGATGGCCTCGGTTGGTTTGGCTTGGCGGTCGCAATTTTCAATACCTACATGATGTTGTGGAGTGCCCGGATCAACGTAGCCGTGTTTCTGGTCTTCCTCACCCTTGAGATCACCGAGATCCTCGTCTTCATCGGATTCTTTTCTGGCGGCCAGGAGATAATTCAGGTTGCGGGATATAGCGCTTTCATTGCGGCGTTCGCGGCCTGGTACGGCGCGGCTGCGGGCGTCGTCAATGCTATGTCCGGGCAGCCAGTTCTTCCGTTGGGTTCGAGATTGCGTAGAGCTCGGGATAACGACGCCGAACCTGCCCCAGCACGAATCTGGTAACGCCCACCACCGTTCGGAGCTCATGCAGGCTGTCGATAGCGAAGTCTTATCGTTAGCATTCCGCTCCTCGCTGGCGGGCTGCAAGGCGCCAAAGACGAGATGCGGGACGACGCCGTACGTTAGTCCAATGCTGCGCTGAGGCCAATCGTCCAGTCACTACATAGACAATTGCACAACCCTGCCAGTTCCTCGTCCGGAACGGCGCCGGCTAGTGCGCCTCTTGTCGAAGGATGTTCATGAACGTTCGAGCTGATGTCCTGCTATCCCAAGTGCCGCGAATGTGCTCCTCGATCTTGGGCACGTCCTCCGCTACGGTGCTTGGCCAGAGATTCGGACTGTACTCCAAGACGCGCATCATGTGATCGATATCAAAGATCGGGCCCGTTCCAAGGGCCTTCACAAGCGCCACCGGCTTTTCTTCTCTGATGCGCAAGCCCAGCTCAAAGAGAACATTCGGGTTGTGTTCGGTCAGATCGCAGAGGACAAGATCGGCGTCAAGCAGGGCGTCAACGATCGTCGACTGAATAAGGTCGCTCCCTTGTCGTTTGGCAGTGGTCACGCGGAAGCCGGCCGCCTTTGCTGCGGGAGTAAACACATGCTCGAGGACCTCGTCGAAAAACCCGGGTTCATGCGAATCGTCCCTTTCTGTGAAAGGCATGATGACGAAACAGACTGGTGCATCCTCGTCTCCTTCGGGAGCATCGACCGTTACTGTGCGGGCGGCCTCCTCTGGAGCTCCGGAGTCCTGGCGCGGGTGCCGACGGACTCCTCCGGCACCCTGGGCGTTCGGATCGAAAGTCTGGCCAATACCGACGTATCGGCAGTTCTTCGTAAAGAGGTCGACGAACTCGTCGTGCTGATCTTCCGGCACGTTGAAGTTGGTTGCCAACGTGTTGGAAAGGAACTTACGATCGGGTAGGTTGTTGCCTTTGTAGTACTCAAGTACCCGCCTGAAGACGTCGACGTTAAGGAAGGCTCGGATCCGAGCCTCCTTCTCCTCTTCGACCGACGAGGGATAGACGGCTTGCCTTCCAAGGCTAGTAAGCGAGATCTGCGCGGTGTCGCGAGTGCCTTCGGTTAGACCGTAATCGCGCGACGCAGCTGTGACGTACCAGAAGTTGCCGGAATTCGGTCCAAGGTTCAGCGCCTTTGCTACCTCTTCACTCTTCCAGGGATTTCCTGCGTTGTGTTGTTTCAGCGCCAACGGCACGCGCATTGCATTCTCGAGAGGGCGCCGAGGAAACTGCCGAGCTGGAGCCACTTTCCAATCCTATTCCAATCATTGGAATCGCGCGGTGGCAAGTATCCTCGTGGACTGGAATTAGCCTCAAGAAGAATCCAGCAAGGCCTGACAGGGCCGCCTCGCAGGACAAGCTGGCGCTCGATTCGGATTGTCTCCGTAGCGAAGCTCGCTCCGCCGCAGGATCGCGGTGCAACACCAGACAGAGGATCGCATCCACCTCTTGAGGTCTGGCCTACCCTGCCGACCGCCAGTAAACTCGCCTGCATGTTCCTCGTGTCCTTAGCTCTGGAGAATTTTCGGGCGTATCCAGAGGCTGAATTAGACCTGGGAGTCCGGGGCGTCGTAATCGTTACCGGAGCTAACAACGCGGGTAAAACCGCCCTGCTGGCGGCCCTGGACATGGTTGGCGGCCTTACCATCGAGGCTCCTCTCCGGTTTGCCGGGGCCCCTAAGCCTGCCGTCGTTCGGGCGCGATTTGAGTTTTCGGACTCCGAGCGACAGGCGCTGGCAGCTCGGCTCGAGCTCCCTGCTCGCGATCAGGCAGCGGCGGAATACATGGGTGCCCTCTACACACTTACTGAAGTTGAGGACCCTTACCAGCGGCTAGCTATTACCGAGGTCGAAATCCTAGGAGCCGGCGGCCAGCGTACTCCGGTGGCACGCATCACGCCAACTTCGCCCGGGAATGGCAGTTACACGTCAGTCGATTGGCCGACGTGGCTTGCGTCTTGGCCCGACAAACCCTCGCTTCCTGGCTCCAGCCAGTCGTCGGGTAACGTTCTTCGCAACCTTGAGGGTGACCACGGTCCCCTAACTCTTACCCGTGCCCTGATTGAATGGAAGACCGGCTACTACCACTTCAGGGCCCTCCGAACAGGTGCGACGAATAGGGTCAGTACAACCGACTTCTCCCGGCACCTGGATCCAACCGGCGCAAATTTGATCAATCACCTGAGTTGGCTGAAGGGAAACATAGAGGACGCCTGGGAGCGTATTCGCACGACCATGCAGGAGCTGATTCCGGACATTGGTCGGCTCCAAGTGCGAGGCGAGGCTAGCCAAGCGGAAGTTGGTTTCGAGACAGCCGCGACAGGCTTTGTAAATGTCAAGGACGCGGGGACGGGCGTTGAACAATTGCTGCTGACCATCGTTGTTGGGCAGACATCTGCAGCATCGATGCTTGTGGTGGAAGAGCCAGAGACCAATCTTCACCCCGGAGCACAACGTCAACTAATGGCTCACCTGGACGAATGGTCCAACAGTAGGCCCGTCATCGTGGCCACACATTCGCCACTGATCATTGATAGCCAGCCAGGCGGAGCTATATATGAAGTAACTCGTTCTAGTGGACGATCGGCCGTCGCTCGAGTACACGAGGATCAGGAGGTGACGGCTCTTCTCAAGAGCTTGGGGGTCCGCTCGAGCGACGTGCTTGGGAGCAACAGGATCCTGGTGGTCGAAGGCAAAACCGACCAGGCAATACTTGAGGAATGGTTCCCAAGCCTAAGGTCTCGAAACTCCGTCGCGGTCGTCCCGGGCGGCGGCGGGGGCGGAGTTTGGCAAATCCACCTTATGGAAGCTGTGAGCTCACGCGCTAATCGGCTTCCGAGACCGATGATGTACCTGCGGGACCGGGACGAGCTTGGAGATCGCGATCTTGATCGCTTGGCTCACATGCCTGTAGTCAGGATTTTGGCCCGCAGGGAGATCGAGAATTACCTTCTTGACGTCACCGCCTTGGCGGCGGAACTGACCGAGCGATCGGGAAAGGCAGTCAGCGAGAGCGAGATCGCCAACGAACTCAAACAGGTTGCGGACGGGTTTCGTGACCGCGTTGTCCTCGGTAGAGTCTTGGAGAACGCACCTTGTCTCCAGAGGCTTCGGCCTGTTGAAGCGGAGGAACGAAGGCAATTACTGAAGGCACCGGACCTGGTGGTAGCTTTGCTTGAACTAGTGCGACCCAAGCTGCAGGGCCGCATCGGCGACCTCGAGCAATGTCTCCGTGACCAGTTCGAAGTGCAGAGCCAGCTTGTTGTCGCCCGATGGGTGCCAGATTGGGCAGATCTGGTTCCAGGCGCCGATGTACTCGTAGCGGTCTTCCAGCGCCATGGGCTTGGCTATTCGAAGGAAATTGACGGCGCTGCGATCGCCCGAAGGATGGGAGCCGCTCCGGCAGAGTTAGTCGAGATCCTAGGGACGTTCTTAGGTCAATAGACACCGACAATAAGACCTTCAGCGGCGACTAGGAGTTGTTGATACGCACAGAGGCCGACTCGGCTGCATCAGCAATTGTGCGTGCAACTAAGAGCTCACTCTCCCCGCGAGCTTCGGCCTTCGCATTGCGGGCGGTAGCGACATCGACCGCGATGCGCTCGTGCGGCGTTGCTGTCTGGCCGGGAAGGCCTCGTGCGTTGCCGGCGTCTACGAACTCCTGCTCGATGGACCGCGCTATCTCCGTTGCCGCGGTTTGATCCCCGCGAGCATGGGTAGCAATGATGCGCTCCTGATACTTCTTGCGGATTTCCTCATACACCGGTTTCGGAACTGGACCTTTCATCGGTAAGTCACCTCGTCTAAGACTCCTCTGCCGGTTGGTTCGCGGTATGACACAGAATGAAACCGAAGGTTTCTTATCTTGTTACGCCATTTGGCGTCATTTGTCGTACGGAATGTCGGTTGTTGTCGTACGGCGTTGAGGATGCACGAGAGCAGTTCAGCCTAGGGAACGTTGCTCCGCCGAGAAGGCGCCGGCGGAGCATGTCCGGTTCGAGCGGAGCTACTCGAAGGTGATGAACTCGATCGCCTTGCCGTCCCAGAAAAGGTCGGCCGTATACGAGCCGCTGACAATCTTGGTCATGTGGACGGTGGGGCCGTATTGATAGGACTCGGTCCAGGTCGCCGTCATCGAGTAGTTGCCCTTGACCGTGAACGCTGAGCGATCGCCGTCCCAGGCGACGACCGCGCCGGCGGTCTGGTCACCGTTGGCTGTCCAGGTGAGCCCCGAATAGTCAAACGCAACTACGGACCCGGGACAGTCGGCCGGGCTGGGCTGGTTGGAGGCAGCGCAGGCGGCGAAGGCTTTCTTGACTGCCTGCAGCACGACATTATCGGTAGCGACAGGCCTCGGGACGGCCGCCACACCCTTGGCATCTACATATCCACCGATCGACCACTTCGCTCCGTCCCAGGCAAGCAGCGCCCTGTAAGGTCCGCTGACGACATCGTGGTGATCGCCGTTGAAAGTGCTCTGGCCGCTCCACCGCACGTCCATCTGATAGTGGCCCTCGGCGACCAGGTCGAGGTTCGAGTCAACCGCAGTGTCGGCGGCACTCGTGGGATCGCCCCATAGCGCCCACTTGGCCCGGCCAGAGGCGGTTCCGATCAAACCGTTCGGACACCCACTCGGTTGTAGGCTGGTGGGCTTGGCGCAGTTCTGGAGATTGGTAAGCACCGTGGCCAAAGCGGCGGTCTGGGCGGATGGGAGGAGGGTGAAAGCAAAGGGCACCGGAGTCGCAGAAGGCGCTGGCTGCAGCGCTGAAACCGTGACCGACGTGGCTTGGAAGACATCCGACGCAGCTAGGGCGAGTACGTGCTGACCTGGGAAAACGGCCACCTGAGTGTCGCCGTTGCCTAGTTCGATGCCTACTCCGTCGACCGTGAGTTCACCCAGATACTTGGGCAGCTTGAATTTGAGCAGCGCCGGCGTGACCACGACCTGCCAGACCGGCAGCACGCCCATCGTGGAGCGGGCAGGATCCTTGCGCAGCTTCAAGGTCAGATGAGGCCTCGTGTTCTGCTGTTGGAAGGAGAGCTCCACAGTGGCGGCGTTGCCATTGAGGTCGGTGCGTTCGACACGCAGCCCGGCGTAGGTCGGACGCGAGGTGGTGAGCTGGGCTTGCAGGGCATGCCGAGTGAGCAGGCTGTGGCCGACGTTGGCAGTGCTTGAGGTGTCGAGGTAGCTCTGGTTCCAGATCGTGGCCGAGTCGCCGTGTTGCTGGGCGGCGAGGTAGTTCATGGCCGCGATCTGCGGAGTGGCCGCTCCAGCCAGTACGGTGTAGGAGATGACGCCGATGGCGATCACGGCAACGACGAGACCGATGCCGAGCTCAGCTCGCCAGCCGAGACGGCGGAGATTGAAGAAACCCATCTCAGAACTCCTTCAGGTGGCGATCGCGGACGGCCGCCGCTTCCGGCAGCTGGCCGCTCTCTTGGTAGGCGGTGATTAGTGCCCTGGCTAGGTCTTCGCGCTCGGGCATGTGATCAAGCGCGGCCCGCAGGGGCTTGACGGCGAGCGCTGACTCGCCGCGCGTGCGGCGGTGCTGGGCCAGCGCGAGGACGAGGCGAGCGTGGATCTCGTCGACCTCGAACCGCAGGTGCTCAACGACATCTGCAGACGTGCTCTCGCGGTTGAACTTGTCCTTGAGCTCGTCCCAGAGCGGCATGAAATCACCTGAGCCGAGTCCGCCGATTACGTCGCTGATCTCAGCCGCAACGTGATTTGAGAGCAGGCCGCGCGCCTCTTGGCACTGTGCCCAGAGACTGCGCAGCTTGACTACGTCGACGTCGGTGCCCACCAGGTCGAAGCGCATGAACTCGCCGTCGTCGCGAATCCGCTCCGAGAGCGCCCTGGGCAGCTTGGCGCGCAAGTCGCGGCGGCGGCCGCGCGCGCGCTGGAGCTGATGGCTGATCGAGAGGCCGGGCGCGGCTTCGTCGGCAAGCGACGCGCGGCGCAGCCGCTCGTCGCCACTGAGCGCTCGCACCAGCGCAATCAGCCACACGAAACAGAGGATCGGGCGAGCCAGCAGCTCACTGGTGAGGTCTTTGCCCCCAGACGAGACCTGGAATGATCCGACCGTGCGCACGATCAGCGGCAAGGCGGTTGGAGTTTGCTCCGGGGCTGCGGGTTCAGCTTGCGGAGGCTGAAGGATCGAGAGTGCCTCTGACGCAACAACCTCGACGCCCGGTGCGCGTTGATGGTCGGTCGCCTCGGGCCCGGGCGCAGGCGACTGACTGACCTGGGGGAGTGAGAGAGCCGGAGTTTGCTCCGGTGGCGTTGACGTCAGAAGCGGGGCCGGCCGAACGATGCAACTCACGACCAGAGCCGCTCCGCCGATGCCGGCGGCCAAGCCGAACAGGCCGGTGTTGGCGCCCGAGCTGTAGTCGTAGTAACCGACGGCGGCGACGCCCAGCCAAATCAGCAGAGGGACGACTGTTCGATAGACGAGAACTCCGGTGGCGATGCCTGCCGCCGCCAAAAAGTAACCGGTGATGTCGCTGGAGGCGATGTCGACAATGCCGACTACGACCAGCCCTGCGGAGCCGATCCAAAGCGCAGGCAGGCGCCAGTCTGCGACTTGGCGGCCGCCTTTGCTCGGCTTTTCTTCCCCCGCGTTTGGCATAAAGCGCAGCCTGGCGGTGAGGATAGCCGCTGGGCCGCGAGACGGCAGGAGCAATGTGCTCAATGGGCTCACTCCTCCTGCAGCTCGGCCGGGTAGGAGCCGACCAGGTTTCGATAGCGCAGTTCACGCTTGAGCCGGCGGGTCACGCGCTCGATTGCTCGCAGGAGCAGGCGCCGCTCCAGGAACGCGCCCTCCTGCAGCGGCAGTCGAAGTGCCAGGTCGAGGATCTCCAGCACCAGCTGCTGGGCGATGTCGTCCGTTTCGAGGTAGGGCTGCCGCGGGCGGAGCCGGAGGCGGCGCACCTCCAACTGCGGCCGTACAGCCTCCAGGATCAAGGGAGCGATCTGGGAGCGAACGGCACTCAGGCGATAGGCGACCAGCAGCTCACATAAGAATTGATCGCGCGCGCGAGGGTCGAGCCGGCAGGCGGCCAGCCGGCGGTCGAACTCCGGAAACCCTGCGCTGTCCGCCGGTCCCCTGGTCCCGGATGGGGTCGGATTGGTTGCCATAGGCGGCACCTCCTTGTGAGATGCGCCCAAAGCTATGCAGCAGGCGTGCGCTGACCGTGCGCTCGAGCGTCGTCTGGCGTGCGGCGGGCGTGCGCTCGGCGGCTGATTTGAACTCGGCCGCTGGAGCGCACGTGTGTTGAGCGTGCGTTCTTCGAAAACGCACGCCTGAGAGGCCGTTTTGGGCCGGGCTGGATGCGCAGTTGTTAGGTGTGAGCGATATCCAACCGTCAGCGCGCCCTGTACTTGGTCAGCGCCTCGACATCCGTGTATCCGATGCGTTGCGCGAGGGTCTGTTGGCGCGCGCCCGGGCTGCCGGCGCTCCCCTCAGCGCCATCGGTCGCCAGCTACTCGAGACGGCCATCGACCGCCATGTCGACGCGGGCGCGGACGCAGCCGATGCCGCCCTGGTCGGTCTGGGCGCCTTAGTGGCGGCGGAGCACAGTCTCCGCCTCCTGGAGCTGAGCTTTCCTCAGCTGGCACGACGCTCGCCCGAGCTCCGCCAGGACGCGATCAGCGCTGCTCAGGCCCGACTCGAGGAGCTGCGCCGCCAGCTCGACGAGGGCCGCTGATGCCTGAGCGCTCCATCCTCGCCGTTGCTTACACCCCGGTCTCCGGCGCCTGCTCGGCGAAGCGAGCGGTGGCCGGATTCCTCAAGTACGTGCAGCACCGGGACCAGCACCCAGAGCCAAAGCCGGCAGTCGAGGGCCTCCTCAAGTATGTCGCCCATCGCGACCGCTCCGGCTCCAACGCGCGTCTCTTCAACCGCGAAGGCAGAGTCACCGACGAGCACCGGCGCTGGCTATCGGCTTATGTCGGCCGCTCAGTAGCCGCCCTGCGCCAGCAGGGCTGGCAGAAAGCCGGCGAGTCACGCACGGACCGCCGCCGGGCCGCCTATCGCTTTGTTCTTTCGCCCGAGATCGCCAATGGACTCGACCTCGGCGAGCTGACGCGAGCGGCGATGGCCCAGCTGGAAATCGACGCCGGCGGCATCGGCCCCTGGCTGGCGGCCGAGCACCGCAACACCGCCCATCCCCACGTCCACATCGTCCTCGCTGCTCGACGCGAGATCGCACCCGGTCGCTACCGGACGGTCATGCTCACACGCCCCCGCCTCCAGCGAATGAAGGACGCGATCGCACTCGAGATCGAGCGCCAACGCGGCCTCGGACTCGTGCGGATTGACCAGCTGCCAAGACCAAGGCTCTCACCTGTCCTCATCACAGCGCGCCTCGAACGCCACCGGACGCCGCGCTGGCGGCGGTTGCGCATGCGCTCGGCGTTTCCAATCCTGCGTTCGCGTTCGATCACGCACGTCCGGCGAACTCAGCTGGTCGGGACCACCCTTCTCCGTCTGCGCGCGGTGGCACTCCGCTACCGCCGCCAAATGGAACACGAACTCGAAGAGGATCTGGCGCGCCGCGAACGCGAGGGCTGGTCGCGATGACAGCCCTCGCCACCCTCATAGCCGATCTGCTCATTCGCACGATCACCGGGCTGATCAGCCTCGCCTTGGGCGGATTCTCGTCATCGCGTCCGCAGAGCCACGGCGCCAGCCGCTGGGCCGGCTGGCGCGACCGCCCGCGCCTGGGTCGTATCGCCACTCCCGAGCGCGCGGCTGGCGACGGCATCACTCTCGGCTTCCTCGGTCGGCACCTCCTCCAGTCGCCGGCCGAGGACAACGTTCTCCTGCTCGGCGTCCAGCGCTCGGGCAAGACCTCGACAGTGGTCATCCCCACCCTGCTCACATGGTCGGGCGCCGTCGTCACCACCTCAACCAAGGAGGAGCTGGTCCGGCTCACGGCTCGCCATCGCACCAGCCGTGGACCGGTCTCGGTTTTCGCACCTCTGGATCGCGATACGTCCTGGATCGCCGACCTCGGTCTTGAGGCCTCGACCTGGAATCCCATCGCTTCGATCAGCGACTGCGGAGGAGCCTCCGAACTCGCCGACCACTTCACCGCCTATGGCAAGCGCGGCAGCGCGGCTCATTGGTACCTATCCGCTTCCAACCTGATCACCGCGCTCGCCGTCTTCGCCAGGGAGCACAGCGGCGACATGGGCACGGTTCTCAGCG